>Ga0074045_10000583_pt1 | contig 35493 bp, 26 predicted proteins | sample BogForMeECP23OM2_FD_94442 | JGI IMG/M metagenome (GOLD analysis project Ga0074045, IMG submission 94442) | Bog forest soil microbial communities from Calvert Island, British Columbia, Canada - Bog Forest MetaG ECP23OM2 | ecosystem: Environmental > Terrestrial > Soil > Wetlands ...
TCGGAAACAGAACTGCTATCTCAGGTTTTGCCGACTTCAGGGCCGCAGACCTGTCACATAGAGGACAGCGCCATATGAGTATTCAGAAGGCAGCCAAGACCGTCGCCAAAAAAGCATTTGTGGCGAGTGGCGTCCTGCGTGTCGCGCACAAGTTTGCCGCCCCCGCCGCAGTCATTCTGAGCTATCACTCCGTCCAGGATCAACCTGAACAGTACGCCAATACCATCGGAGCCCACTGCATTCACGCTACTTCCATCTTCGAGTGGCAAGTGGAGTTGATCGCAAGGCGATTTAATGCCGTAAGCATGGACGATATCCTGCTCTTTCTCAAAGGTGAGAAAAGCTTGCCGCCAAGAGCTGTGGCCATTACTTTCGATGACGGCTACAAGGATAATGCTCAGATCGCTGCCCCTATACTCAACCGTTTCGGCGTCCCGGCGGCATTTTATCTGACCGTTGATTCCGTGGACCGGTCCAAGGCGCCCTGGTATTGCTTTCTGCGCCACGCATTCCTTACCTCACGAAATTCGAAGTGGAGGGACCCGGCCGCGGGCACGATTCGCGATCTGACGGACTCGCAAGCCAGCGAAGCAGCCTTCCTGAACGCCTTCGATGTCTGCGCGAAATCAAGCGCGTCCGCCCGCGAGGAGCTGTTGCAGGATGCCGTGCGTTCTCTCGATCCCGAGCCGTTCCCCAACGAATCTGACCTGATGATGACCTGGGACGAGGCCAGGACGCTGGCGAAATCCGGCCACGTCGTCGGCTCGCACACCATGACACACCCGAACGTGGCACACATTTCCGCGGACGAAGCGCGCCACGAACTGGCCAGCTCCAAGCTCAAGATGGAAAAGGAACTGGGGAAGCCGGTGAAGCATTTTTCCTACCCCCATCCCGCTCTCAACCCGCAGTGGAATGAGACCACTTTGAAAATTACGGAGGAAGTTGGCTACGCAACTGCCGTAACCACGACTTCCGGCGGCGTGCGCGCGGACGCCCGCCCCCTGGCCATTCCCCGAACCTATATTCCTCGTGACCAATCCGAGTTCCTCTGGCACCTCGAACGAACACTGGTGTTCCGCAAGGGTGCCAAAGTTGGAAGCCATCCCGGTGCATGAGCCAGAAATGACGCGAGCCACCATCAGTCAGGAAGTGCGATTGGCAGGGCCAACGGATCTCGCCCAGATCGCACGGTTTCTGATTCCGCTGGGCGGCGAATTGTTTGGGGAAAGATTTCCGGACGGAACGGTTCAGGATTTTTACCGCTGGAAATATTTTGGAAATCCTCTGGGCGATGCGATCGTGGGCATCGCTACCGCTGCCGACTCGGTGGTAAGCGTCGTGGCGGCCGCCCCCAAGCGCATCTGGCTATCGGGGAAGACAGTCCGAGCTTACGAACTCGGCGACTTCCTGACGGATGAAGCCTACCGCGGGAGGGGCCTGTTTTCGCAGTTGATCGAACTGGTCTGTCGCGAAGCTGCTGCTCGCGGCTCCTCCCTGGTCTACGTTCGACCGAACGACGTCTCTTTCCCCATTCTCGCCGCTAAGCTTTCCTTTCAAGAGTCGCAGAGGATCGATGCCCGCCGCTTCGTAATTCCGAGCCGTTCCCTTTCCCGCAAAACCGGCATTCCTGCCGGCCTGCTTCGTCTTTCAGGCATGGACCGGCTCCTCAAAAGCCGCTGCATCCCGCGCTCCCCTGGAGGTGCATTGACCGTGGTCCCGGTGGAACGATTTGGAGAAGAGACCGACCAACTCTGGCAAAGAGCAGCAACCGGTTACGACTTCGCCTTGGTACGGGATAGCAACTACTTGAACTGGCGCTACTCGGATTGTCCGACACACTACAAGATCTGGCTCGCGCTCAGGAACGGCCAGACGGCTGGCTTTCTCGTGACTTCGGCAGCCCGGACCGTCCCCAGGGCTGCAATCGTTGATTTGTTTACCGAGAGCAGCGACGGGGAAGCAGTGCGGGCGCTGTTGGCAACCGGCATGGGCAGCTTGCTGAACCGTGGCGTCCAGACGATCACCACCTGGACTCTGCAAGGATCCGTACAATCTGCTACCCATCAATGGCTGCGGCGCGCCTTCCCTTTTCGCCAGAAGCGGCACCTTCATCTCGCCTTTAGAGTCCAGTTCCCACAAGAAATTACCTTACCCCTGCCCTCTCAAAAGTGGCATTTCACACTTGGGGACAGCGACGGCGCTTGATGCCAGACGAAAACTCTCAATTCGGCAAAAACGAAGTGAGTGCAGCCTTTGATCGCATGTCCTCTTACTACGCCGACGAGCGGGGACAGTCGCCATGGTTTCAGGCACAGCTCAAGATTGTGCTCGAGATGCTCGATTCCAAACCGGGGCTGATCCTCGATATCGGCTGCGCGGCGGGCGCCGAGTTTGAGCCGCTTCTGGCTCGCGGCTTTCAGATTGTCGGGTTCGACTATTCTCCAAAAATGCTCGGTTTGGCTCAGCAGCGCTTCGGCGCCTCCCACGGCATACACCTGTTGCGTGCGGATGCTGAAGCACTCCCTTTTCCGGACGCCAGTTTTGACCACGTTGTTTGCCTGGGCGTCTTCGAGTACCTGTCCACCTACGACCGCTGTCTGCAAGAGATTCACCGCGTTCTGCGCCCTGGCGGCGTGGCCATTATTTCCCTGCCCACGCGCATCAGCTTGAATCGTTTCTCCAACTATCTGTGCAACATCACGGCCGTCCCTTTGTGGAGAGCGATAAAAAGGCTGCGGGGCAAACCCACTTCCACCCAGCCGGTTGGCGAGCGATGGAATCGTTGTATCCCATGGCAGGTCCGGGCCCTGCTCCGCCAGCATGGTCTCAATCCAGAGCACAGCGCTTACTCAGGGTTCCTGCTATTTCCTCTTGCGCACTTCTGGCCGGCTGCGGAGTTACGCCTTTTCTCGTTAATGGAGCGGTTCTCCAAGTCCCGCATTCTGGGTTGGACGCTTAGCCAGTACCTTGTCAGCGCCCGAAAAAGCTAGTGCCCGGAAAGCCGGGGTGGCCTAAATCCAGAACGACGCATGGGGTACAATGCACTTTCATTCCCATACCTTGGGGCCAAGGGTGCAATTGCTTTCACACCCATCCCCCGGACTGGTCCGTTTTCCGGTAAAATTGTGTTCAGCGTTTGTTTTTAATGGCTTACAAGGGTGCCAACGGCCGGCCTTCGGAAGGCGAATTGCTCATTTCCTATGTTCCATATGAAATTGGATTTCAGGAGCGGAGTACTGGAGTTAGGTGGCTCTGTTGTTGTTCCGGCGGTTACCGGCAGCCCCAGCGGGTAGCTTGACGAGCCACAACAAATCGGGCGAGCTTAGATTAGAAACCCCCCAAGTGATTTTGATTTCAGCATAAATTTTGATTAGAACATCCGGGAGGAATACTGCTTTGAACGCAACCACCAGTCATCTTATCGCCCCCCACGGGGGAGAACTTGTCCAGCTGCAAGTGCCGGCAGAGCGCGCCGCAGAGTTAAAAGCGCATTCCAAAGATTGGCCCTCATGGGACCTGACAGCCAGGCAGCTTTGTGATCTGGAACTGCTGATGAGCGGCGGCTTTTCGCCGTTGCGCGGGTTCATGAACCGCGCCGATTACGAAGGCGTCTGCCACAACATGCGCCTAGCGAACGGCACTCTGTGGCCCATACCGATCACGCTGGATATCAGCGAGGACCTGGCCAAAAAACTGACGCCGGGCTCAAGCAAGATCGCGCTGCGTGATCCCGAAGGCGTGATGCTGGCCGTCCTCAGCGTGGAAGATATCTGGCAACCTGACCGCAAGGCCGAAGCCCAGTCCGTTTTCAATTCCACCAGCGCCGCGCATCCGGGCGCCGACTACGCCATCAACAAGTCGAATCCCTGGTACGTGGGCGGCAAGATCGAAGAACTACAGCCGCACGCGCACTATGATTTCCGGGCGCTGCGCCTGACTCCGGCGGATCTGCGCTCCGAATTCGCCCGCCTCGGCTGGACAAAAGTCGTGGCCTTCCAGACGCGCAATCCCATGCATCGTGCTCACGTCGAACTCACCATGCGCGCCGCCAAGCAAGTCGAGGCGAATCTGCTGATCCATCCCTCCGTCGGTATGACCAAGCCGGGCGATGTGGATTATTTCGTCCGCACCCGCTGCTACCAGTTGCTGCTCGCGAAGTACCCGCACGGCACGGTCAAGTTGTCGATGCTGCCGCTAGCCATGCGTTTAGGCGGACCGCGGGAAGCAATCTGGCACGGCCTGATTCGCAAGAATCACGGCTGCACCCACTTCATCGTTGGCCGCGATCATGCCGGTCCCGGAAAAGACACCGATGGCAAGCCCTTCTACGGACCTTACGACGCCCAGGAACTGTTCAAGAAACATGAAAAAGAAATGGGCGTAGCCATGGTTCCCTTCCAGATGATGGTGTATCTGCAGAACGAAGACCGTTACATCCCGTCTGATGAAGTGCCGCCGGGAGCTAAGGTACTCGACATCTCCGGTACCGAATTGCGCCAGCGCCTCAACGAAGGCCGTGACATTCCGTCGTGGTTTACCTATCCCGAGGTCGTTCAGGAATTGCGCCGCAGCTATCCGCCACGCCACAAACAGGGCGTCACCATTTTCTTTACCGGGCTGTCAGGATCGGGCAAGTCCACCATCGCCAACGCGCTGATCACCAAGTTCCTCGAGATGGGCGGACGTCCCGTTACGCTGCTGGATGGCGATCTGGTGCGCAAGAACCTCTCAAGCGAGCTCGGCTTCTCCAAGGAGCATCGCGATATCAACATCCGCCGCATCGGCTATGTTGCCAGCGAGATCACCAAGAACGGCGGCATCGCCATTTGCGCTCCGATTGCGCCCTATGAAGCGACGCGCAAGGCGGTGCGGCAGATGATTGAACCGTTTGGCGGGTTTATCCTGGTTCACTGCGCCACCTCCATCGAAGTGTGTGAACAGCGCGACCGGAAAGGTCTGTATGCCAAGGCTCGGGCCGGCATCGTCAAGGAATTCACCGGCATCTCGGATCCATACGAGGCGCCGACCACCGCCGAAGTGGTGATTGACACCGCCAAACTGAGCCCCGAAGAAGCGGCTCAGACCATTCTGCTGCACCTCGAACGCGAGGGCTTTGTCGGTGCCAACGGTAATAGCTAGCAATGCCAATAAAGTCCATTAGTACAATGGACTTTATGCCATAATGAGCCGGGGTTGCAGTCTCCGTTCTCACTTCCTTAACTTGCTTTTGCTTTACTGAGAACTGGGATCTGAGAACTGAAAAAGACCGCATGGAATTCTTGCTCCTCAAAGTGCTGATCGGCTTCATCGTAGGGACGCTGATCGGGTTGACGGGTCTGGGTGGCGGCGTTCTGCTGCTGCCCATGCTTATCTTCGGCTTGCGTGTACCCCCCATCATTGCCGTGGGTAGCGACGCGCTGTTCAACTTTTTCACCAAGATTCCGGCCAGCATCATGCACTTGCGCAAAGGCACGGTGCGGAAGAAGGTTGTGCTGGCGATGGCGCTCGGCAGCGTTCCCGGCTCTTACCTGGGCGTAACTTTTCTGGTGCACTTGCGCCACGTCTATGGCAACGGCGTCAACGACTTCATCAAATCGGCGGTCGGGTTGTTGCTGGTATTGATTCCTACGCTGCTCTTGTTCCAGGGACGGATTGAAGAACATCTGGCCAAGCGGCAACCCACTATGAAATCGTTTGCCGGCATGAGCGTCATCGGATTGGTCGGAGGATTTCTGGTGGGCATCACATCGGTCGGGTCGGGCAGCATCATTATGATGTTGCTTCTCTTGTTTTATTCGTTCGTGCCCAAAGTCATGGTCGGCACCGACATTACCCACGCCGTGATTCTGACCGGCGTCACCAGCCTGCTGCACTGGCGGGCGGGCAACGTCGATCCCCACCTGGTCGCCTCCCTGCTGATCGGCTCGATTCCCGGCGGAATGCTGGGTTCGCATCTGAGCACGCGCGTTCCCGTACTCTGGCTGCGACGAATCCTGTGCACGGTTTTGCTGATGACAGGAGCACGCATGCTGTGGGCTTAGGTTCCGTGTAGAGACGGGGCTTGCCCCGTCTCGGACGCGGCAGGAGACGCGGCAAGCCGCTTCTCTACAGGAAAGCTGACTATCATCATACGGAGCATTGATGTCTTCTTCTAATTCCGCGGAATTTCTCGAACGAATTCACGCCGCCCTCGAAGCGGCCCGCGCCGTGCTCAACCGCTTCACTCCCGGCGCCATTGAAACCGAATACAAAGTTGGACACGATCCCGTCACCGAGGCCGATCGCGCCGTTGACAGCATCCTGCGCAAGACGCTGCTTCGTTCCGGCGAAGGCTGGCTTTCGGAAGAGACCGTGGACGACTTCACCCGGCTCGACAAAGAACGCGTCTGGGTGGTCGATCCGCTCGACGGCACGCGCGAATTCGTACAGGGCATACCCGAGTTCTGCGTTTCGATCGCCATGGTGGAGAATGGAATCCCCATCGCTGGCGGAATCTGCAATCCGGCAACCGACGAACTCATTCTCGGATCGCGCGACACCGGCGTGACCTACAACGGCAAGCCCGCACAGCCGAGCCAGCGCAAAGATCTGCACGGCGCGCTTGTGCTCGCCAGCCGCAGCGAAGTGAAACGCGGCGAATGGAAGCAGTTCGAGTCCGCCGAATTCAACATCCGTCCCATGGGGTCGGTCGCCTACAAGCTTGGACTGGTTGCCGCCGGTCGCGCCGACCTTACCTTCACGCTGGTTCCGAAAAACGAGTGGGACGTTGCCGCTGGAGCGGCGCTGGTCGAAAGCGCTGGAGGCTGGGTGCTGAAGCTCGACAACTCTCCGTTGCGCTGTAACCAGAAGAACCCCCTGATCTCCGGCTTGCTGGCGGGCGGCCCTTTCCTACGCGATCCCCTTCTCCAAATGCTCGACCGGCACTCGCAAACCATCGGCGACAAACAACCTTAGTCGATTTTATGAATTGTCATCCTGAGCGAAGCGAAGGACCTGCTTTCTGGTGCGCTGAGAAAAAAACAGGTCCTTCGCTTCGCTCAGGATGACAAAATCTAAACCGAACCATATGGCTGCCTCGCGCATTGTGTTCCTGATGTACCACGAACTGGAGCTCGCTGGCCGCAAGCTCTGCCAGTCCGAGCCCGGTTACGTGCGCTACATTCTGCCGCTCGAAACCTTCCGCAGCCAGATGGCGTGGTTAAAGCAGTCGGGCTGGCGCGGCCTTAGCGTCGGCGAAGCGCTTCGCTATCCGGCCGAACCGAGCGTGTGCATTACCTTTGACGATGGCTGCGAGACGGACCTGATCGCCGCCGCGCCCGTGCTCCGCGAGTTCGGCTTCCACGCCACCTTCTACCTCACGGCTGGATTCCTGGGCACTCCCGGGTACCTCAATGCCAGCCAGGTGCGCGATCTGGACGTGCAGGGTTTCCAGATTGGCTGCCATTCGATGACCCACCCCTATCTCTCCGATCTTCCCGAACCGGAACTGAAGCACGAAATTGTGGATGCCAAGCTCCACCTCGAAGAAATCGTACGTCATCCCATCGAACACTTTTCCTGCCCCGGAGGGCGCTACGACCAGCGCACGCTGCAGATGGCACGCCACGCCGGATTCGCAACTGTTGCCAATAGCCAGTTTCGTGCCAACTCGCCGGCCACCAAGCCCTACGAACTCGGCCGCGTAGCCATGCTGCGTGATCTCACCCTCGAACAGTTCAGTGCCACCTGCCAGGGCCACGGGTTATGGAAGAAGCGCCTTCAGCATCAGGCCCGCCGCGGCGTACAGCGCGCGCTCGGAAACCAGGCCTATGATTACCTGCGCGCGATCGTACTGGGAGAACCGCGCCAGTAACACCGCCGTGGCTGATTTCGCGTTCCCTGGACTCTTCCTGACATTGCCGACCCTGAGGTAACCAGGGCAACGCCGTTTCCGTCCACATCGCCCGCCCAGTGCCTGTTTTCAGCGGATTCGCACCCAACACACCGATGGACACTGGCCCACGCGAATCTGTACATTACCGCGCGCGCATGTACTAACGCGTCCCCGATGTACTACTGGTATCTGGGCACTCTTGCCCCACCTCGATACATTCAGCGTGAGGACAATCGACTAGTCCCCCAAATTCGTAAGGTCGAGGGCTCCATGTCTGAAACAAAAGCTGCACTTCTAAACTGTCATTTCAGATTCTCCCGAACGCGGGCACAGCGCCTGAGCGTTTTGGTGCTCCTGCTGGTGGTCCCGCTGCTCACCACTTCGTGCGGTTTGCTGACACAACCTACGAGCGGAACCAACCTGCAACTGCCGGCAAGTGTCCCATCCGGCACGGTCGCTCAGCCTTACAACACCGTCATCTCAGTTGGTGGCGGAACCTCCCCCTACCAGTTCTCCGTGAAGACCGGCAGCCTCCCCCCCGGCATCAGTTTGAACCCAGCCACGGGAACGCTCTCGGGAAGTCCTTCAACGGCAGGCACGTTCTCGTTCGAGGTGATGGTGACCGATGCTCCCCACCCCGATCAGGGGAGCCAGACCTTCAGCGTTCCCATCTCGAGTGGTGCGACCATCAATGTCGGTCTGTCACCGGCGAGCGCAACGCTGACCTCGAGCCAGCAAAAGCAGTTCACTGCTACCGTCAGCGGGACTTCCAATACTGCCGTAACCTGGTCGGCCGCGAAGGGTTCGGTTGACACCAACGGTCTTTACACCGCTCCGGCGGTCAGCGCTTCGACCAGCGTGGTCGTCACCGCCACCAGCAAAGCAGACTCATCGAAGTCCGCCAGCGCCACAGTCACGGTTGACCCGGTAAGTAGCCAGTCGCTTACCATCACAACCACGAATGTTCCCCAAGGCGAGCAGGGGCTAGCCTATAGCGCAGTGTTCGCCGCGACCGGTGGAACCACCCCGTACAGCTGGAAGATTTCCGCAGGCACTCCTCCGGCAGGAATCGCGATGAATGCCAACGGTAATTTGGCCGGCATGCCGACCGCCGCGGGCGCTTCCAACTTCACGGTCACGGTCACTGATGCCGCCAGCAAGATGGCAATCGGAAACTTCAGCGTCAACGTCGTTGCCGGCGGCAATTTCGATGGCCCGGCGGAACTGCCGCGCGTGACCGTTTCCAGCGCGATGAGCGATACGCCGGCGCCAGGATCCATCATCAGCGTCAATGTCGGCGGCAATCTGCAAACGGCCTTGAACAACGCGAACTGCGGCGATGTAATCGAACTCCAGGCGGGCGCAACCTTTAGCGGCCTGTTCAAGATGCCGGCCAAGAACTGCGATAACAATCATTGGATCATCGTTCGGAGCAGCGCGCCAGACAGCGCTCTGCCCGCGGAAGGGCAGCGCGCCACGCCCTGTTATGCCGGTGTCCCTTCTCTTCCCGGCCGCCCGCAGTATAGTTGCTCCACTCCGACCAACGTGATGGCAAAAGTACAGATGCCAAACGCGGCAGACGGTCCAATCCAATTTGCCACCGGCGCCAACCATTACCGCTTCATTGGTTTGGAAATTACTCGTCCCCCAGGAACCCCAGGGCCCGCCCGGTTGATTGCCGTCTCCGGCACAGGCGGCACAATGGATCACTTCGTATTGGATCGCTCATGGCTGCATGGAAACCTTCAGGATGAAACTCACAATGGTGTAGACCTGGATGGCATGGCCAACGTAGCGGTCGTCGACTCCTATTTCAGCGATCTCCACTGCATCTCAGGGACCGGCGCTTGTACCGACGCTCATGCAGTCTCCGGAGGCAACTCCAACACCCAGGACGGCCCCTTCAAGATCCAGAACAATTTCCTGGAAGCCTCAGGCGAATCTGTTCTATTTGGAGGCGGACCGGCCACTACGAACCCCACCGACATCACCATCACCAACAACCACTTCTGGAAACCGTGGCAGTGGCTGTCGAGTAGCCCGAATTTCGTCGGCGGAGCGAACGGCCATCCCTTCATCGTCAAGAATCACTTTGAATTGAAGAATGCGGTTCGCGTGCTGTTCGAGGCGAACCTCCTGGAAAACAACTGGGGTGGCTTTAGTCAAAACGGCTCGGCGCTTTTGCTGACCCCCAGGAACCAAGCCACCCAGGCCGGGCTTGGCCCCTTCGTTTGTCCTCTGTGTCAGGTGACCGACGTTACGATACGCTATGTCCACATCTCGCACGCCGGTGGTGGAATCCAGATGGCAACCGTGCAGGACGCGCCAAACGGACCTGGACAACCGGCGCTGGCTGGCACGCGCTGGAGTATTCATGACTTGGTTCTCGACGACCTCAGCAGAAACTACGTGGGCGGCGGTGGAGCGTTCGAGCTCCTGAATGGATGGGCCATTAACCCACTCAACACGGTCACCATAAATCACGTCACCGCTTTCCCGGATCCAAGCAGCCACATGATCGTCATCGGGAACCTGACCACAAATGCACCCATGTATGGATTGGTCTTCACTAACAACCTGGTGATCACCGCCCGATATCCAATCTGGAACGCGCTAGGCGGAACCGGCAGTTGCTCCCAATCCGACGTGCCGAAGCCGGTCATCACCAATTGTTTCACCACCTTTACCTTCAGCAACAACGCCCTGATTGCAACTCCGACGGCCTTTCCGCCTTCGGTGTGGCCAGCGAACAACCTGTTCCCAGCAACCATCGACGACGTCGTGTTTTTCAACTTTAACAACGGCAATGGCGGAAACTACGAGCTTCAGTCGGCCAGTCCTTACAAGAACAAGGCCACGGACGGCAAGGATCTCGGAGCTGACATTGTTGGGCTGAACGCAGCGCTGGCAAACGTCGAATAGTCTTTCAGTTTCGACGGATTTCAGCTTCCACGCAATCGAGGTCCGCGGCTCGCCGCGGACCTTATCTTTTGTCCATGATCCCAACCCCGGGGGAAACTCGATCGACCATGGCTGTGCTGTTATCATTCACTCATCGCCATACACTGTGGACCGAAGACCAGTCCGCGAAGATGCCAGGCGTATGCGCGCGGCGTGCGATAAATAGTCAGGAGAAACTGCCACATGGCTCCGCTTCCTTTTCGGCCCTCGCGCCCGGTTCCGATCCTGGAAAGTTTGCCGCAGAGAGATTTTCGTTTTCTCGGTCTGGTCTTCGCGTTGATCGTCGCGTCCACACTAACGGCAGCACGAGCAGCTGCACCTCCCACCGGTGAGAATGCCTACTGCGGTAAGGGTAATGTCGCGCAGTTTGGCGACAAAGACGGCATCGCCGAACTTCCCAAGACCTGTTACTACACCGCGCTCGATGGAACGCCGTCGCCGGGAAAACAGATTCGCATTTCCGCCAAATCCGATCTGGCCTCTGCCATCGACGGCGCCAAGTGCGGAGACACGCTGCTTCTGCCCGCCGGAGCCTCTTTTGACGTGAAAGTGCTGCCCTCAAAAAAATGCGACGATCAGCACTACCTCACGGTGCGAACCGACACGCCTGACTCTATGCTTCCCCCCGAAGGCACGCGCATCTCTCCCGCATGGGGTGGAATCGCCAGCCTTCCCGGGCGTCCGCCCTTTGCCCAACCCCCCGGTGGACCGGCCAAACTGCTCGCCACTCTGGTGACGCGGAATCCTGTAGGCGTGTCCGTCGGAGATCACGTCCGCTTCATTGGCATTGAGTGGACTACGCCTCCCGACGCCGACATCGGCCGTATTGTGACCGCTGAACATTCAGACCACGTCATTTTCGATCGCAACTGGATCCACCCCGCCGATGGCAGTGAACTAGGTCACGGCATTGGAATCATCCAGGGATCGCACACCATTGCCATCATCAACTCCTACATTAGCGGCTTGAATTGCATCGCACGCAAAGGAAAGTGCACCGACGCCACCGCCGTCGGTGGTGGTGGCATCAGCGACGAACCCATCTTCACCCTTAAGTACTACAACAACTTCCTCGAGTCCTCCGGAGAGAACATCCTGTTCGGCGGCAGCGCCGCCACCATAGTTCCCACCGACATCGAGATCCGTCGCAATCATCTCTTCCGCCCCATGCTCTGGAAGGAGGGTGCACCCGGCTACACGCCGAGCCCTTTGGGACAGCCCTACATCGTCAAGAACAACTTTGAGCTCAAGAGCGCGATCCGCGTTTTGTTCGAGGCCAATCTGCTCGAGAATAGCTGGGGCGGCTTCAGCCAGACCGGATATTCCATCCTGCTCACTCCCAGGAACCAGTCCGACCGGTGCCCTTTGTGCCGCGTCAACGACGTCACCATCCGTTTCAACCGGATTCGAAATGTTGCCGGAGTCTTGCAGATTGCCAACGCGCTCTCCAAGACCGGCGCCGGCGCCGCCGACGGCGGACGCTACAGCATTCACGACCTTTTCGCCGACGACCTGCACGACAAGGATTACAAGGGCGGCGGTTCCTTCCTGATTCTGGTCTCCAACCACCCGCCCGTGCATGACGTCCAGATTGATCACGTAACCGCGTTTGTCAGCGGCGTTCTGCTCGCGGTCCTGAACTCCGACGCCAAGCTGCCAAACCTGACCATCACCAACAGCGTGTTCTCCGTTGGGGATCGCCGGCCGCCGGTGGTTTCGGCGGGCGGAGGACCCGAGAGTTGCGCATCCAGGACTCAGGCGCAAGGCAGCGAAGCCGTCCTGCAAGCCTGCTTTGACCCCTATAAGTTCCAGAAGAACCTGATCATCGGCGGGCGAGGCGCCTTTCCGAAAGGGAACTTCACGGTTGGATCCCCCGAGGAAGCAGGCATTCGCGACCTCAAAGACACCATCGCCAGAGATGCAAGACTCTGCCACGCCAAGGGGCCGGGCTGCCCCAAGGTCTCGCCCGGAGCCGGCGCCGCTTCCGACGGCCGTGACTTGGGTGCCGATATTGACGCGGTCGAAGCCGCCATTGCTGGTGTGGAATAGAACGTCGAATAGAATCCATTCGGACTCTTACGCCCTCACGTTCGCTTGACTAGGCGGCACTGCACAATGGCCGTCGTAAGTTCGCGCGTCAAGCGGTTGTGGAAATGTCGAACCTTCCGGATGGGTACGAGTCCGAGGCTCGCGAACTCGAGCGGGCTATCGGCGACCAACGCTTCAAACCTCGCTATCGTCATCTGGTTCAGGCCCCCGGTCATCTCGCTGAACCGGGTTGCTCCATCCGTCTTGAAAGCGGACCGCCAGCGGATAAGGGCCTTCTCACTGAATATCAGGTGCGCCCACGGAAAGACGGAGAATAGATGGCCGCCTAATGGGTGATACCTCGTGAGCCCGAAGCTCACGAGAATCTCGCCGGTGGGGGAGTGTTCATGATGCGCAGGATTGCTGCCGGTCGGCGAAATGCTCGAAGGCGTCCATGGAAATGACCACGCCCGCAAGCTCGTTGGTCGAAGTTGCGAAGACACAAGTATCTTGGACACCCGCACCGAGCGCCCTCTGTCTTGCGGTTTCGAGAACGTCCTCACGAATATCGACACCAATTACGCGTTTGGCTCCTTTTCCAGCCAACTCCACGGCATCGGAGCCTTCGCCACAGCCGAAATCGACCACCACGTTCTCTGCGATCCGGGTAAAGAATCGCCCCTTTTGCACCGCGAGTTTGGACTTGTTCTGGTAGACGGACCCGCTGCAGGAACTTGGGGCTCCGGAAGAGATCCTCTTCAGGGCCACTCGTGCGGCGTAGTGCGCCAAGGAAGGGATGCGCGAGATCACCTCGTCAACCGCATCTGGTTGTGGTACATACGGACCACTCCCTACGCCGCCGCCGAATCGTGGAGAATGCTAATTCAAGCCGGGCGCTCTGGGCCAATAAAAAGCCTCTCGTGACTTCCGTAACCCCTTGTTTAACAATAGCTTCAGACGAGCCACCTCCCCTTGCGTGATAAGATTTTTAAGGTGCCCACCAACCGTCCCAGTGATCGCAAGCAGGCTCCTGTCTTCGTGATGGGCTGCCACCGCTCTGGGACGAACCTGCTATACGACATGTTGTTGTCTTCCGGCGGGTTTGCCATCTACCGCGGTTATTTGCCGATTTACAAGATTCTGATTCCCCGCTTCGGCTCCATGAAGAGCCGCGCGCACCGCGAAAAGATCCTCGAGGCCTGGCTCCACAGCAAGGGTTTTCGGCGCACCGGACTCGATGCTAAACCGTTGTCGGCGCGCATCCTCGAAGAATGCCGCAATGGTGGAGACTTCATCCGCGTCGTCATGGACGAGGTAGCCCGCAGCCAGCATATGCAACGCTGGGCCATGTACGACCCTGACAACGTGTTGCACGTCGAGCGCGTGAAGCGTGACCTGCCCAACGCGCTTTTTGTGCACATCATCCGCGACGGGCGCGACATCGCGCTCTCGCTCAAGAAGATGGGTGGCTTCACTCCTCTGCCTTGGGACCGCAACCCGACCGAAAGTCTGGTGGCGACGTCTCTGTACTGGGAGTGGATGGTCCACAGAGGCCGGGCACATGGCCGCAAGTTCCCTGCCGACTACATTGAGATCCGCTACGAGGACCTGGGCACCAACCCGCGCGCAACTCTAGCCAAACTCGGCAGCTTCATCGATCACGATCTGGACTATGATCGGATTCAACGCGCCAGCCTGGGCCGCCTGTCGGAAACGAATTCTTCGTTTCGCGAAGAAGGCGCGAAAGAAACGGCCAATCCACTCGGCCGCTGGAGAGAACGCCTGGCGCATGCCGATGTCGCCGCCATCGAAGGGACGGTGGGCGAGTGCCTAGAGGAAAATGGCTACGAACTCTCGCTGCCCGCCGCCGAGCGCCGCTGCAGCCTGCGGCATTCGTGGATGCGCGGAATGTATCCCTCATTTCTTGGCAGTAAGCTGTGGCTGAAGTTGCATACGCCCGTCGGCCGGCTTGCCAACCTGTCGGCGCTCGAACTGGAAGAAGAATCGGCACAGGTGGCGGAGTCAGTCCGCTCCTGAAGAACGTAAGAAATCGGAGTAGACTACGGGCTCCTGACGATGAATGGAATTTCCCTAACCTGGCAGCCCGAAGGCGCGTTTCACCACGTGGGCTTTGTCGTGGCTTCGATTGTAAATTCCGTGCAGGGCTTTACCAGCGTGTTGCAGGCGGATTGGGATGAGCAAGTTTTTCATGATCCTAACCAGGGCGTTCGCGTCACGTTTCTGAAGAGCCGCCGTGCGGGCGATCCGCTCTGGGAGCTGGTGGAGCCGGCCGACGAACAATCGCCCGTGCACTCATTTGCCGCCAAGGGAGGCGGTCTGCACCATGTTTGCTACGTCGTCGATAATCTGGAACAGGCACTCGCCGACGCGCGCACGCTGGGAGCGATCGTCACGCGGCAACCGATGCCGGCAGTCGCTTTCGGCGGCCGGCGTATCGCCTGGATCTACACCCGGAACCGTCTGCTGATCGAGTATCTGGAACGCTGAGTTGATTTCTAACGAAATGTCCGATTCGATCCCCAATCCGTCGCTTGGTGAGCATCATCCCGCGAACCTGCGTGTCGAAGTCGACAAGCTGATCGCGGAAGGCGCGTTCGATCTTGCCTCGCGGCGGCTGGCGGAACTTTGGCGGCGTGACCCTGCGTCTGGCACGGCAGGCTTCGTAACCTCGCGGCTCGACGAGTTGCGCAACAAGACGCGCGATAAGCTGGGGCTTACGAAATTCAAGCTGGCGATTCTGCGCTCGTTCACCGTCGAGCCCATCGTTCCGCTGCTGCGGGCGGAAGCGTTTGCATGCGGTATCGATCTCGAAGTCCACGTCGGAGATTTCAACACCTACGTGCAGGACCTGCTCGACGGCCAGAGTGCGCTCTATCGCTTCGCGCCGAACGCCGTTGTTCTGGCGGTACGCACCGATCAGGCGGCGCCCGAACTGTGGCGTGACTTCGCCGACCTGGCGCCGGAAGCGGCGCAGCAAGTGGCCGAGCGTGTAGTCCGCGGTTATGAGCAGTGGATCGGAGCGTTTCGCAAATACAGCCAGGCGGCGCTGATCATCCATTCTCTCGAACCGCCCTCCGCTCCGGGCCTCGGCGTCCTCGACAGTCAATCCGAGGCAGGACAGTCCGGGCTCATCCGCCAAATCAATCGTGAATTGCGGCGCATCGCCGCTGGATTCCACGGTGTGTACATCCTCGACTACGATGCCCTGGTGACGCGCCATGGCAGCGAGCATTGGCACGACGAGCGCAAGTGGCTGACGGCTCGGCTTCCCATCGCCGCCGGTTATCTTGTTCAGATGGCGCGCGAGTGGATGCGTTTCATCGCGCCGCTCAGCGCCCCGCTCAGCGGCCGCATCGCCAAGGTTCTAGTGGTCGATCTCGACAATACGCTGTGGGGAGGCGTGATCGGCGAAGACGGAATGGCCGGCATCAAAGTTGGCCCCGAATATCCGGGCGCTGCCTATCAGGCATTGCACCGTGCCCTGCTCGATCTGTCGCGCAAAGGAATTTTGCTGGCTGTATGCAGCAAGAACAATCTCGACGATGCCATGGAAGCCGTCGAGAAGCATCCCGGCATGCTGGTGCGCGCGAAACACTTCGCGGCCATGCGCATTAACTGGACCGACAAGGCGCAGAATCTGCGCGAGATCGCCGAGGAACTGAGCGTTGGCATCGATTCGCTGGCTTTCCTCGACGACAATCCCTTTGAGCGCGAGCAGGTTCGCACCGCGCTTCCAGAAGTTACCGTCATCGACTTGCCGAAGAATCCGCTGGAGTATGCCGCTGCCATAAGGAATTGTGCAGCCTTCGAGCGGCTCACGCTTTCGGCCGAAGATCAGCAGCGCACCGACATGTATGCCGCGCAGAAGCAGCGCGTCGGCGCCGAGCAGACCTTCCAATCGAAGGAAGATTTCTTTCGCTTCCTCGAGCAGGAAGCCGAACTCGAGCCCGTTTCGGACCTGACGCTGGCACGGGTCGCGCAACTGACACAGAAAACTAACCAGTTCAACCTGACTACAAGGCGTTACACCGAGACGCAGATCGCGGAGATGTCTAAGAAGCCGGCATGGCACATATTTTCGATCAAAGTGCGCGACCGTTTCGGCGATCACGGCCTGGTCGGGGTCGCGATCACGCACGACCTAGGCGAACAGTGCGAAGTCGATACTTTCCTGTTGAGCTGCCGCGTCATCGGAAGAACCGTCGAAACCGCGCTTCTCGCCCACCTCGCCGAAAGCGCAGCCCAGCGCGGACGCAAGCGCTTGGAAGGCTGGTTTCTGCCAACCAAGAAGAATGCTCCGGCGCGCGATTTTTATGAGCAGCATGGCTTCGAGTTGCAGGCAACCAGCTGCGAAGGTTCTCTGTGGACGCTCGACTTGAAGACTTCCAAGCTGCGCTGTCCGGATTGGATTAAGCTGAAGGTTGCACCAGAGACCACAGTCGGAGGAAAGAATTGACGGCCAGTACGTTTGAGCAGGTGCGGAATGTAGCCAGTGATATTTTCGGAATTCCGGCGGACAAGATCACAGCGGTGTCTTCGCCGGAGACGATCGACAATTGGGATTCCATGCAGCATTTAAATCTGGTTCTCGCCATCGAAGAGAAATTCGGAGTGCAGCTCGAACCCGAAGATATCGAGCAGATGAAGAGCATCGGCGCGGTCGCGGCCCTGGTCGAGAAGTTGCAGTCGGCCGCGCACTAGTAAGTTTGATTTGTCATCCTGAGCGAAGCGAAGGACCTGCTGTCTCGTGCGCCGGCAAAAAGCAGGTCCTTCGCTTCGCTCAGGATGACAAGCATTAGCTTGATTCTCGGCATCGCTCAAACCCTTATTCATGGCCATCGTCATCCAGCCCTATCGTCCCGAGCACGAGCCCGCGGTCGCGGAGTTCAATCAGCGCCTGCGGCAGGCGGGCGAAGACGAGAACATGGTGTTCTACCGCTGGGCCGAGCCGCGCTGGCTGCCGCGTAGGGCAGAGTCCCGCATCTATAACGAATTCTTCGTCGCCGTCGATGACGGCATCGTGCGCGGCGGATACGCACTCAAGACTCAGGACTTCTTTTTCCCCGACGGCCAGACCCGCTCCATCGCCTACTACCACCATCCGCTGTCGGAGGGCATCGTGAACAAAGCTCATGCCATGGTGGGCACGCTGCTGCTGCGCGACGCCATGCAGCGTGCCCCGCTGCTCTATTGTCTCGGCATGGGAGGATACGACCGTCCCTTGCCGCGGATGCTGGTTCGCCTGGGATGGGTGCATGGTCTGGTGCCATTCTTCTTTCGCATTGTGAATCCCTCGCGCTTTCTCAGAAACATGCAGACACTGCGTTCCTCGCCGTCGCGAAAGTTTTTGCTCGACATAGCGGCCTACAGCGGTGCCGGATGGGCAGGCTCGAAGCTGTTCCAGAGCTATCGCGCTCTGCTTGCGCCCCGATCGGCGGCAACTGAGGGTGGCGAAGTCGAGAGCTTCGAAAGCGAGGCAGAGGGCCTGCAGACCCTCTGGGAACAGGCACGCCAGACTTGCTCGTTAACGGCAGTGCGGGATGCCGAAGCTTTGCGCACCTTGTATCCTCCAGCGCAAGAGCATCTCACGCGCCTGGTCATGAAGCGCAATGGCGTCGCGATTGGCTGGGCGGTCGTAGGCGAACGTCGCAAGGACTCGAAGTACGGCAACCTGCGCGTCGGCTCGGTCGTCGACTGCTTCGCGCTTCTCGGAGAATTGTTTTCGGTGGTACGAAGCGCCACGCAGACACTGGAGCGGCAGGGCTTCGACCTCATCCTCAGCAATCAGAGTCACCAGGCATGGGGCGAGGCATTCAAGGCCGCGGGCTATCTGGCGGGACCGTCAAATTTTCTTTTCGCCGCTTCCAAGAAGCTGGCCGAACTGCTCGCTCCGTTCGAACAAGTGCGCCCGCGGATGCATCTGACACGCGCGGATGGGGACGGGCTGCCGGGGAATTTCTAGAGTTGTTTGCTGTCGGGCTTCGCCCGACTGGACAGCCGAGGGCGGCTGTCCCTACGCGTGCGTTATCTCTGCGGCCACTTTTTCTGTTTCAGTCGACAGTTTATAACCCAGCTGCTTCATAAGCGGCCCCCATTGGGCTTCCATGTAGGTCACGGTTTTTCCCGGGAGTACCGCACGCCATCCGCCGGTGGACGCTTTGCGGACGAAAGGCTTATCCGAGCGAGTGTGGAACGTGGCTACCCACTTCTTGCCCTGTGTCTCTTCCATCTTGCGCATGTTGGCGGCGGAACTTCGTTCGATGGCTTGATGGATGCGTTCCGGGTCAGGATTGAGACCCATGAACTGTGCTACGCGCGCCAGTTCGCGTTGCTGGTTCGCTTGCAGATCTTCGTATCGCATCAAGAGGAAGTTTGGTTGTCCCTGGCGCGTCGCCAGCCAGCTGTTGACGTGGTCGGCCCAGGAACCGATGCGGCGCCAGAATTCGCCGTCCATCCAGCGGGGAACGAATTCTTCCATGGGGCAACCTTCGGGGATCGAACGCAGCTTCATCTCCCAGTGATAGTTGGAAATAGCGACATCGCGCGGGTCACGCACAATGTAGATGACGCGCCGGTAGCGGGCGTCGAAGCACTCGTGGCTCTTGAGCACGCGCGGACGCGGGAGGCGGCGCAGAACCCAGTCGGCGGTCTTGTACATATCGGGAACCAGGCGTTCGACATTGAGGAACGTAACGGGCTCGTTGGGATTCACGAAATTGCCGACCAGGAAACGCGTCCAGGTGTTGCCGGAACGCGGGTAGGAAGTGAGAAACACGTCGTCATCGAAAATGGTGATTTCGCGCTCCAGCAGCGTGCGGCGAAACAGTACGTCGTGAACCCGCGATAGATGCCGGAATGCCCTGCGAACCAGGAACGCCATTGCTGCTCTCCCTCGGTGTCTTTATTCCTCGGCCGGGCTGCGTTCGGCGGCGGAGCGGTTGCCCTGCAGCCATCCGAGAAATTTCTGCTTGCGCGCAAACATGTTTCGCGCTTCGTTGCGCAACCTGCCCACGATCTCATAGCGGGACTTGGTAAACCAGGGCACACGATGCGGCGTGCAACCGTACTTTTCCTTATAAGTGCCTTCGCCGCCCCAATCGAAAATGGTAGCGCCGCGCTTCTTCCAGTAGCGCATGGCGTACCAGTGGCAGGCTTCATTGGGACGCAGGCTCTGATGAGCGCGGAAACTCGCGTTGCCCCAGAACTCCGCGATCTGATTGAAGCCGGGATAGATTCCGGTGGCGATGCACTTCCCTTCCGGATCGCGCGCCCGAAGCAACAGAATGTTTCCGCCCGGTTCGACGTTGCGAACTATCGAACGGACACGCTCCACGGAGTAAGTAGGCACGAGCGACTGTTTTGCAAAAACGTCTTTGAGTTGCTCGTAGTATTCGTCGGCGAAGGCCAGATCGTGGGCTTCTTCGATCTTGAGGCCGCTCTTGTCCGCCTTGCGAATGCAGCGACGGCAGGCGCTTTCCATGCCGTTGAACAACTCTTCTTCCGAGCGGGTCAGGTCGGTGCGATAGGAACCGTAATACTCCGTCCTGAATCCGGCGGCCTCGCCGTCTTCGAAGCTGAAGTTCGGATCGGAAACTTCCAGGTGCAGGCACTTGAGATCGTCCCAGGCAAATTTCTCCAGGGCTTCAAGCGCGGCTCGGCGCGGGACGCCGGGATTGAGATTGAAGCCGATATAAGGAGTTGTCCAGCCGGGAAAAGAACTGCCCAGAACTTTCATGCCGAACTTCGAGAAGATGAGGCCGGTGAAGTATCCGACGACGTCGGCCCCTTCGCGTACCTCGGCCAGCACAACCTGTGCCTTCTGCGATTCGGCGACGAATTGCAGCCACTCGCGCGTCTGGAACACGGTGCGGTCGGCAAAGCCGTCGAGGCGCGTCCAGTCGGCTGATTCAATGTCGATGCGATAAAGCTTCATTTTCTTATCAATCTCGTCTGTAGAGACGGGGCTTGCCCCGTCTCACTGTCGGCAGAGACACGGCAACCCGCGTCTCCACAGAGAATTCCATCCAACATTCCTACCAGCAAATACCCTCATACGTCCCGGCGCCTTCGGGCCGCCGCGTCTTATCAAGATGAATGAGGTCAATCACAATCTGCTCGGGTCGCAGATACCTGGCCAGCTGATCTTTACTCGCCGACTTGTTGCCCAGGATCACGACTTCCGCTGTGCGCAGCACACCTTCCAGGTCTGTCGAGAGCACCGATCCAATGTGCGGGATAACTTCTTCGATGTACTGGCGATTGGAACCGGCGAGGCGGCCGAGAGAGACGTCCTCATCCCACACTTTAACTTCCAGCCCTTCGCCCATGAGGCGCTTGATCAACTGCACCTGCGGGCTTTCGCGCAGATCGTCGGTGCCGGCTTTGAAGCTCAGGCCGAGCTGCGCAATTTTCTTTTTGCCCGTGCTCATCACCATCTCCACGGCACGATCAACGTGCTCGGCGTTGCTCGGCATGAGCGATTCGAGCAGGGGCAACTTGAGATCGAGTTCTTTGGCCTTGTAGGTGATGGCGCGCAGATCCTTGGGCAGACAGGAGCCGCCGAAGGCAAAGCCCGGAGAAAGATAGGCGGGAGAAATATTCAGCTTGGTGTCAGAGGTGAAGATTTTGGTGACCGCGTGCGCGTCGACGCCAAGATGTTTGCACATGGTCCCCATCTCATTGGCGAAGCCGACTTTCAAAGCGTGATAGCAGTTGGAAAAATACTTCACCATCTCCGCGACGGGAATACTCGTCTCGTACAGAGTGCCGGGAGTGTTCTTGTAAAGTTCACGCAGCGGCGCGAGGTGGGTGGCGTCGCGGGCTCCAAGAATGGTGTAGGGCGGATTGAGGAAGTCGGCGACCGCGCTGCCTTCGCGCATGAACTCAGGGTTGTAGCAGACAGTAAAACCCGCGCCGCACTTCTTGCCACTTTCCTTTTCCAGGATGGGCAGCACAATGGTTTCGGTGGTTCCCGCCAGTACCGTACTGCGCAGAACAAACACGTGCGGCGACTTTTTCTGGCGGATGGCCGCTCCGATTTCCCGGGCAACGCTCTCGATGTGGCTGAGATCAAGCTTCCCATTTTTCAGGCTAGGCGTTCCAACGCAGACAAACGAGACTTCGGAATTCAGCACCGCCGCAGTGGCGTCGGTGGTCGCGTGTAACAGTCCGGCGCGGTGCGCTTCGGCGACCATTTCGCTCATACGAGCTTCGATGATCGGTGTCCTGCCCGAGTCCGTCATCTCAACTTTGGCGCGGCTCACGTCGACGCCAATGACCTTGTGGCCCATGGAGGCGAAGCATGCGGCCGAGACGGACCCGACATATCCCAACCCAAAAATACTAACCGACAAGCCCAAGCGAATTCTCCTGGCAATCGAGTTTCTGGGGACTACCTGCTGGCACTATGAACTATACCAACCCCCACGTAAGCGGTAGCAAACGGCTCTCCACAGGGGCTGTATGCTGCCTTGGACGCCACCAGCAACATGCGTGTTTTCAGTATATTACACAGTATCCCTGAGACTGTCTTGAAGTCCGGTCCGTCGCTAGGGAAAAAAGTGGACAACTATTTCCACCGGGTGGAACTTTGCTGGGGCAAATTGCCCCAACCGACCAGTGTCACAACGGTAACCAGTGGGTCGAGAGCGATCTTTTCAGCATGTAAGATAAGGGAACCCGATGGCTTCTGGATGGCAAAGCAAGCTGGCGCGCGTATCCCGCATGGACTGGGAAGAGGTACGGGTGCGCGCCGGACAGGAGTTCCACAAGCAGTGCGACCTGCTCATGTACCGGATGGGCAGGCGCTCTGGGACGATGCGACTGAACCCGGTTCCAGCGGCGCGGCCGGGGCGATTCTTCTTTTCTGCCAGCGAGATTTCAGAGCGCGCGGAGTTATTGCGCCAAAATCTGCCCGGCGAAGCGACCGGAATCCTGCGTGAGGCCGATGAGATCTGCGGCCATCGTTTTCGCCTGCTGGGTTATGAAAATCTTTGTTTCAATTTTGACGGCGGCAGTGGCAACAGCAGTGGCAAAGACATCGACTGGCATCTCGATCCCGTGCACGGCAAGCGCGCGCCACTCGATCCCTGGTTCAAAATTCCTTTTCTCGATTTCGCAGTAGTTGGCGACCACAAGGTCACGTGGGAATTAAACCGGCACCAGCACCTGATTACGCTGGCCAAAGCACGATTACTGAGCAGACGCGAGAAGTACACACGCGAACTGATGGCGCAGTGGCACAGTTGGGGCAAGGCGAATCCATATCCGCTGGGAATCAACTGGGGAAGCACGCTGGAGGTTGCCTTCCGCAGTTTGTCTTGGATCTGGGTGGACCAGTTGCTGGCCGGAACGCCGGAGTACGCGCAGTTTCGCGCGGAACTCGTGTCTGCCCTCGCCTTTCACGGTCGTTACATCGAGCGCTATCTATCCACTTATTTTTCTCCCAACACGCACCTGCTGGGCGAAGCGGTGGCGCTGTTCTTTCTCGGCATTTTGTATCCGCAAATGCCGGGAGCAGCGCGCTGGAAAGAATCCGGCTGGCAGATCGTGCTGCAAGAGGCCGGGCGGCAGGTGCGTCCGGATGGCGTTTACTTTGAGCAATCGTTGTACTACCACGTTTATGCGCTCGACTTCTTTCTATATTCGCGCTTGCTCGCGGCCCGGAATGGAATGGAACTTCCACCCGCTTATGACGCCGTACTGCGACGAATGTTGGATGTAGTGGCGGCGCTGGCGCAGGCAGGACCGGCGGAAGGCTTCGGCGACGACGATGGCGGGCGACTGGGAAATCCCCGCCGCAACCGGACCGAGCATATGACGGACCCGCTCGCGCTCGGCGCGGTGATGTATTCCCGGGGATTCCCTGCGGCGCGACTGACGGAGGAATCGATCTGGCTGTTTGGAAATCAGGCTGTCGAGGAACTCTCGAAAACACCAACGAGCCCGACGGCTCGATCGCTCGCTTTTCCCGACGGCGGACTTTACGTGCTCGCAGATTCGCAGCCCAACGCACAGGTAATGGTGGTGGATGCCGGCCCGCAGGGTGTAGGCCGTTCCGGGCACGGCCATGCCGACGCTCTCAGCCTGCGCCTCACCATGGATGGACGCCGCTATCTGGTGGACTCCGGAACCGGCGTGTACATTTCAAAAGATCCAGCCGACCGGGACTCGTTTCGCGGGACCGGTGCGCACAACACCATGCGCGTCGATGGAGTCGACCAAGCGGTTGCGGATGAACCTTTTTCATGGACTCACATTCCCACGACCCAAGCCGAAAACTGGTTTGCGGGAAAAAGTTTCACTTACTTTGTGGGCAGCCACAATGGATATGCCCGGCTCGCCGATCCGGTGTTGCATCGTCGGCACGTGCTCAAGATCGCCGGTGCTCTGTGGCTGGTGCGCGATGTGGCGCTCGGGCGAGCGGAGCATGAACTGGAGATCCGCTGGCACTTCGCGCCCGATCTCGAAGTTCGGATGGCCGGCCCGGGACGGGTCGAAGTGTCGGAGCCTGGCGCTCGGTCAAGTGAACCATGGTTGACCCTGATCGTGCCGGAAGAAACGCTGCGGCATACGGCGACGGAAATTACGAGAACTCTGCTTTCGCCCGCTTACGGAGCGCACCAGCCCGCGCCGTTGGTGCGATGCCATGCGCGGGTGTCGCTGCCCGCGGAGACGGCGACTGCGCTGGTGCCCCGCTCTGGCTCGGCCTCCGAGGGTGAGCATCTTATCGAGCCACGCCTAGTGAGTATGGCTGCGGCCGCAGTGCAGGTCTACGAACTCGACTATCATCACAATAACGAGAGCCACGGATTCTTTTTTTCACCCCGGAAGCAGGTGTGGCGTTTCGGTCCATGGTCGTCAGACGCGCAAGCGCTCTATTGCCGCATCAAAAACGACAAATTAGTGCACCTGGTCGTGATCGGCGGTACGCATGTGGCGTGGCAGGGACAGCCTCTGCTGAAAACAGAAGCACCATTTACCTTTTTCGAGTGGCGCGGGCAGGATGCCCTGTTGCATGCAGTGCCGAGCGAGGTTTCCGTTACACCCATGTTCGAAGAGCTGACGGGCGGCGCATCCACTTACGCGGAGAAACATTAAATGTGCGGGATCGCTGGCATTCTTGAATTCGGACGCGACGCGCGCGCAAACGCCGCAGCTCTGCGCGAAATGTGCCGCGTCATCACCCACCGCGGGCCTGACGACGAAGGCTTTTATACCGACGGCCCTCTGGGCATCGGCATGCGCCGCCTCAGTATTGTCGACGTCGCGGGCGGACATCAGCCCATTTCAAACGAAGACGGCACGCTCTGGATTGTGTTCAACGGCGAGATTTACAACCATCTCGCACTGTGCGAGCAACTCATCGCCCGCGGCCACCGCTACAGCACGCACAGCGATACCGAAACCGTCATCCACCTCTACGAGGAGTACGGCGCCGATTGTGTGCAGCATCTGCGCGGCATGTTCGCTTTTGCCATCTGGAATCGCAATACGAAGACGCTCTTCATCGCGCGCGATCGGCTGGGCATCAAGCCCCTGTATTACAAACTAACGCCGGAACGCCTGCTGTTCGCATCGGAAATCAAAGCGGTGCTCGCGCATGGCGGGAGTCGTCCCGAATTCAATCGGCCGGCTTTGCCGGAGTATTTGGCCTTTGGATATTTGTCGGGTGAACAATCCTTCTATAACGGAATTCTCAAGCTGCTGCCCGGGCACACGATGACCGTTGGTCCGGACGGCAAGCCGGAAATCCGGCAGTACTGGGATCTGGACGCCTCGACGCCGCACCAATCGCGAGAGGAAAGTTACTACGTCCAGAGCTACCGCGAGTTGCTCGAGGGCGCCGTCAACAGCCACCTGATGAGCGACGTGCCGCTGGGCGTGTTCCTGAGCGGCGGCGTGGATTCAAGCGCCGTAGCGGCGCTGATGACGAAAACACGGCGCGAGCCGGTCGAGACTTTTTCCGTCGGCTACACTGAGCAGATTTACAGCGAACTGCCCTTTGCGCGCGCGGTGTCGGAACACATCAAGTCGCGGCATCATGAAGTGCTGGTCAGCGAGCAGGACTTTTTTGGAGCGCTACCACATCTGATCTGGCATGAAGATGAGCCAATCGTGTGGCCGTCGAGCGTCTCGCTTTATTTTGTTGCCAGACTCGCTCGCGAGCGAGTTACGGTGGTCCTCACCGGCGAGGGCGCGGATGAGACTCTGGCGGGCTACACGCGCTATGCCTTCACCCTGAAGAATGCGGCCCTCGATCGCGCCTACCGCAGCGTCGTCCCGAGCATTTTGCGGAGAGGATTGCGCAATGCGGTTGCCACCTCTTCCCTGCTCGGAGCAACCCTGCGCCGGAAACTGGAACACACGTTCTTAGCCAAGGATGGAAATTCCTGGGCTTCTTTCTACTTCGATAATTTCTTTTCCGCCTTCGGCGAAGCGGAACAGGTTCGATTGCTGACGGACGAGTTCACGCGCGAAGCCGCGCCCAGCACAGCATATAAGAATGTCATTCAGTACTGGGACCGCTCGTCGGGCGAAATGCTGCAGCGGTTGCTCTACACCGATATCAAAACTTACCTGGTGGAACTGCTCATGAAGCAGGACAACATGAGCATGGCCGCATCCATCGAGAGCCGGGTGCCGTTTCTCGATCATGTGCTGGTCGAATTCGCGACCCGCATTCCGCGCGAAGTGCAGATTCATGGACTGGCCGGCAAACGGATTCTGAAAAAGGCGGTCGAGGATCTGCTGCCGCACTCCATTCTGTACCGGCAGAAGCTGGGATTCCCAACCCCCTGGAGCGGGTGGCTGGCCGGACCGCGCCTGGAAACGATTCGCGGCCTGCTGCTGGAACCGCGCAGCCTGAATCGCGAATACTTCCGGCGTGAAGCGATCGAGCAACTGTTCAACGAACATCGCGCACGGCATCGCGACAACTACGATCGCATCTGGCGGTTGCTCAATCTTGAGCTGTGGCATCGCGTTTGTCTGGAAAGCGATTCGCACGACGAGGTTGGCGAACCGGCGATGAAGATGGCTCCTGCGCGCTAGCGGCCTCGGTTTCAGTTGTCATCCTGAGCGAACTTTGGCATGCGACTCCGGTGCTATCCTCGTTACATTATGCGCAGACTTCTCCTGACCTTCTTCTTTACCGCACTCACCACACTCTGTGCCTTTGGCCAGCAACCCTTCCTCGGCATTCATCAATGGACGGCGCTCCGCGACGAATCGAGCGGTGCTGCTCCCTACGAAAACCTTCGCTACCTGACGGGCTTGCATCGTGTCGCAACTACCGCAGATTATGAGCAGGCAGCGCAATTCGTGCTGCAGCGCGCGTGGGAGTACGGCCTCACCGATGCTCACAGTGAGCAGTTCCCTATCGACGGCGCTACGCATTACGGCCTAATGCGCTCGTACCTGGCATGGACGGTCGAAGAGGCTCGGCTGTGGGAAGTCCGCCCGCAACATATTCTTCTCGGAGATTGGAAGACAGACCCCATCCACCTCGCCGACTACAGTCGCAGCGCCGACGTGGAAGCAGAACTCGTTGACGTCGGTAACGGCGCCAGCGAAGCCGATTATTCGGGCAAGGATAAGGATAAAGCCAAAGACGTGCGCGGCAAAATCGTCCTAGCCGACGGCGTTCTGGCGCGCGTGCAGGAACTGGCGATCACTCAGCATGGCGCGGTGGGCCTTGTCAGCGATATGCCCAACCAGACCACAGCTTGGTCCGGCCTGGACACAACTGTCGTTCGCTGGGGTCATCTGGATGCGCGTCAACCCTCCGGCTTCGCCTTCATGGTCTCGCGCCAGACCGCCGAAGCGCTGCGGTCGCGCTTGCGAATCGGCGAACCCGTCGTTCTCAATGCACACGTCAAAGCCACTGTCGGCCCTGGCCACTGGACGGTCGTGACCGCCACCATTCCCGGCACGGACTCAACCGCGGGAGAAATCGTCTACAGCTGCCATCTCGATCACGAACGTCCCGGAGCGAACGATAACGGAAGTGGGTGCGTGACCATTCTTGAATCCGCGCGCATGCTGGCCCACTTGATCGATTCGGGCCAATTGCCGCGGCCGAAGCGCACTCTGCGGTTTATCTGGGGACCAGAGGTTGAGGGAACCATGGCGTTTCTTGCCAGCCATCCGGAGATCAGGCAGCGGTTGCGTGCCAACATCCACATGGATATGGTGGGCGGCGACTTTTTCAAAAACAAATCGGTGTTCCACGTCACCGGCACTCCCTGGTCGCTGCCCAGCTTTGTGACCGATGTTGGCGTGGTGTTTCTCGACGCAATTCGCAACGCGGCCAGCGAATATGCCGCGGGCGACGCGTCCGCGGAAACAGGTATTGTAGAAACCCGCGCTGGTGGACAAGGCACGCGCAACGAACTTATCGCGGACGTAACCCCCTACTCCAGCGGCAGCGATCACGATGACTACGACTCTTCCACTATCGCGGTCCCATCACTTTATCTTCGCGACTGGCCAGACATCTACATTCACACCGACCACGACAGCCTCGATCAGATCGATGCGACCAAGTTGCGGCGAGTGGCGCTGCTGGGAGCAGCCTCGGGATACGTCTACGCCAGTGTCGCAGCCCAACAACTCCCAACGTTAATCCCGTTTCTCACGGCTCAGGCCGAAGCGCGCCTCGCGCAGGCTTTCGGAACCGCGCAGCAGTTAGTGGATGACCCTCAAATCGAAGCGGGCGTTGCCTGGTACGAAGCGCGCAACCTGGTGAGTCAAACATTGCAGCGCGAGCGTGCAGCGCTGCACTCGGTAATCGAGTTCACCGGCGGGCCTGCCGAAGCGGATACAGAAGGAGCAAAAGTCCTCGCGGAGCAAGCAACAACTTTCCAGAATTGGCTCAGCCAGCAGGCCAAGCTGCGTGGAGCAAAAGGAACAGCGCCCGGCGCCCCCTGGGCTGGCGACTCGGATGCGAAGCGTGTGCCCGTCCGCATAGGGGAGTTCGGTCCGCTGACGTATCAGAACGATAACGTTCTGCTGGCACACCTGGGCAAAGAGCGTTACGCGAAAATCAAGCTGATCAACAGCGAAGCTACCCAACTGCTCAATGTGCGTAACCAGTCTGAACTTTATGCTTACGAGATCGCCAACTTCGTAAATGGCAAGCGCACCGTCGGTGAGATACGCGATGCCGTCTCGGCCGAGTATGGGCCGTTGCCCGTGAATCTTGTCACCGACTATCTCAACGCTTGCGCCGAAGCCGGCGTAATCCAGTGGAAGTAAGGCGCTCTGCCGGTCTTGCGCGTGCAACATTTTGCACTTAGGCATAACTGCGGAGGCGCATGGCCACAAGACCAGTTGCAAACCGGAAGCGAGCGCACTAGAGTACGTCCAAGCAAAAGGGTTGCTGCTAGCTTGGCATAACACGCAACCGGCAATCGCAGATCAGTCGGAGAGGATGCAAGATTGAAGATTTCGCAAAAAGGGCTCTATGCGCTGCAAGCGATAACGACCCTTGGCCGCCGCTACGGAACTGAACCCGTCAAAATACGCGACATAGCCATTGATAGCGACCTGCCGGAAAAGTTTCTTGAGTTGATTCTGCTGGAACTCAAGAATGCTCGCATCGTGGAGAGCGTTCGCGGCGCGAAGGGCGGCTACCGGCTGCGGCGCGCACCAGAAGAGATCAAGCTCAGCGAGATCATTCGCCTGGTGGATGGTCCACTCGCTCCCTTTGGCGATGCCGATCAACTCCGCAGCCTCATCGTCACTGACCCCGACCATCGCGCGCTCTATGGTGTGTTCTTGGAAGTGCGCGATGCCGCCGCCAAGATACTCGAGAGCACCACCGTCGCCGACATTGTTGGTGGAGATTCCAAGGCCCGTAAGAGATCAGGCGCAAAGAAGAAGGCGCGGAAGCGTTCTAGTCTGTCGATCGTTCATGAGGACGTCAAGAATCAGTAGCGGGTCAGCGCGAAAGTAACCCACAAAACATTGTCATCCTGAGCGGAGCGAAGGACCTGCTTTTTAGGAACCTTGCGGAATCGTCAGGCGAGCACCGCTTCGTACTCGCCATATGCACCCTTGAAATCGGTGACTTCGTGGCTGCCCTCGAAATGCCATATTCTGGTCGCGACTTCGTCAATCAGATCCTCGTCATGCGTAACCAGCAGCACCGTCCCCGGGTAGCGCTGCAGCGAAATATTGAGGGCGTTGATCGATTCCAGGTCCAGATCGTTGGTCGGCTCGTCGAGCACCAGCACGTTCGGTTTCTGCAACATTAGTTTGCAGAACAGCAGCCGCGCCGCCTCTCCGCCGGAAAGTATGTCCGTACGCTTCTCGGCATCATCGCGAGGAAACAGCATCTGCCCCAGGATGCCGCGAATTTCTTCGGTCGAAGCCGACGGATCCCACTGATGCAGCCACTCCAGCACCTTGATGCCCGGCTCGATTAGCGCCCGGTGATCCTGGGCGAAATATCCTACCGCCGCTTCGTGACCCCAAATAACTTTTCCGCTGTCTAGAAACGGACCGTCGTAACCGCTCGTCTTTCGCAGTTCCGACTCCGAAACCGTCGGCGAGTTCGCCAGCAGCGCGTTCACTAAAGTGGTCTTGCCGGATCCGTTCCGGCCCATAAGCGCGATCTTTTCTCCGCGAAGCACGCTCGCGGTGAAGCCGGAAATCACTTTCGTGTCTCCGTACGACTTACTCACGCCTTCGATTTCCAGAATGTGTTTGCCCGACGGCCGCTTCTGCTCGAACTTCAGGTACGGACGCTGGATATTGGACTTCGCCAGCTCGGTAACCTGCAAGCGCTCGACTTCCTTGCGCCGCGACTGCACCTGGCTGGAGCGGGTTCCGGCGGCGAAGCGCGCGATGAATTCGTTCAATTGCGCAATCTTCTTTTCGCGCTGCGCATTCTGCCCTTCGATCTGCGACCGAATCTGCGTCTTGGCCACCACCATGTCGTCATAAGTACCGCTGTACGTAATGATGGTTTCGTAGTCAATGTCGGCGATGTGGGTGCAAATGCCGTTAAGGAAATGGCGGTCGTGCGAGATCACGATCAACACACCCTCATATTGATTGAGAAAGTTCTTCAGCCAGTGGATCGAGTCGAGATCCAGGTGGTTCGTAGGCTCGTCGAGCAGCAGGGCCTGCGGATGCCCGAACAGAGCCTGCGCCAGCAATACGCGCATTTTTTGTCCGCCCGGCATTTCCGACATTTTCCGCTCGTGCATCTCGTCAGGAATGTCGAGGCCTTGCAGCAGAATCGCCGCATCGGTTTCCGCGGTGTAACCGTCTTCTTCGCCGACAATGCCTTCCAGTTCGCCGAGTTTCATGCCGTCCGCGTCGGTCATCTCATGCTTTGCGTAGATCAGTTCACGTTCTTCAAGAGCGGCCCACAAGCGCCGGTTGCCCATAATGACGGCGTCGATCACTCGATGCTTGTCGAAGGCGAACTGATCCTGGCTCAGTACGCCGAGCTTGCGCGGACGGACGACGGTTCCCTTCTGCGGTTCCAGTTCACCGGTCAGAAGCTTCATAAAGGTGGATTTGCCCGCGCCGTTGGGACCGGTGAGGCCATAACGCTTCCCCGGAACAAAGCCGGTGGAAACTTCGTCGAACAGAACTTTGGCGCCGTAGCGCATAGACACATTGCTGACTGAAATCATGATGTCTTAGGGAACTGCGGGAATCTATCCAATCGGAGGAAGACGCAGCTGCTGTTATTAGAATATCACGAGCCCCGACCACCCGCGTCTTCCTCCGTGCACCTTAGTACCCTTAGTGGTTATCGCTTCTCCCTGTGTCCCTCCGTGACCTCTGTGGTTAGGCCCTTGATGGTGATGTTGACGTTGCGCTCGCGCCACCCACCCGAATTCATGCTAGCCTTTCATCGTAATGAATGATTCCCGGCCTTCTCCTCTCAATCTTCAGGCCATGGCGCGGCAGGTGATGCTGGCGCAGGGTTTCGAGCCGGATTTTCCGCCTGCGACAAGGCAGCAACTGGCCGATATCAGCGCTCATCCGCCACAACTGACCCCTTCCGACAAGGTTCGCGATTTGCGCGGCCTGCTTTGGTCTTCGATCGATAACGATACTTCGAAGGATCTGGACCAGATCGAGGTTGCCGAGCGCTTGCCCAATGGCGACGCCAGGGTGATGGTGGGCATCGCCGATGTGGATGCATTCGTCAGCAAAGACACTCCCATCGATCAGCACGCCGCCAAGGAAACCACCACTGTCTATACCGGCATTTGCAATTTTTCAATGTTGCCGGAAGAGCTTTCAACGGGCGCGTCCTCTCTGCTTGAGAACGTGGACAGGCCGGGCGTGGTGGTTGAGTTCACGATCACGCCCGACGGCTCGATGAGTTCGAGCAGCGTGTATCGAGCCATCGTTCGTAATAAAGCGCAACTTACCTACAACGCGGTCGGGGCATGGCTCGAAGGCACGGCAGCGGCTCCACCGAAAGTGGCCGCGTCTCCGGAGTTGCAGACGCAGCTCAAGCTGCAGGATGAAGTTGCCCAGGCGCTCAAGAAGCTGCGCTTCGAGCATGGCGCGCTGAATATTGACACCAGCGAAGTGCATCCGATCGTGCTCAACCAGCAGGTGGTCGATGTCGTCCAGCAAGAGAAGAATCGAGCCACCGAGTTGATTGAAGATTTCATGATCGCGGCCAACGGCGTGGTGGCGCGGCTGCTGTTAAAAGTTTCTTCCTTGCGCCGCATTGTGAAAACTCCCGCGCATTGGGACGGCATCGTACGGCTGGCTGCGGCACAGGGTGAGAAGCTGCCCCCACAGGCTGATTCGAAGGCGCTCAACGATTTTCTTCTGCAGCGTAAAGCTGCCGATCCCGATCATTTCGCCGACCTCTCGCTGGCCGTCATCAAGCTGATTGGGCCGGGTGAGTATGTACTGGAGCGCCCGGGCGATCCCGAGCAAGGGCACTTCGGGCTGGCCGTGCAGGACTACACACACTCGACCGCGCCCAACCGGCGCTTTGCCGACGTGGTTTCGCAAAGACTGATCAAGGCCTTACTCGATGGAAAACCTGGTCCTTATTCTGACGACGAACTCACCGCCATTGCCGCGAACTGTACGCAGAAAGAAGATGCCGCTCGCAAAGTAGAACGCGAAATGGCGAAACGGCTGGCTGCGGTGGCCATGTGCCATCGGGTGGGCGAAACTTTTGACGCCATCGTCACCGGAGTCACTCCGAAGGGAACGTTTGTTCGTGTTCTCCAGCCCCATATCGAAGGATTGCTGGCTCAGGGAGCGCAAGGGCTGCACGTCGGCGACAGAGTGCGGGCAAAACTCACGCGGACCGATGTGCAGCGCGGGTATATCGACTTTGTCCGAGCATAGGACTGCTAAAATCCGGGTATGGCATATCCACTGGCTGTGTGTACCGCTTGCGGAAACTTCGCTTGGGAAGAATCACAAATCAACCGACAGTGCGCCAAGCAGTTTGGGCGTAAGCGTTGCCGTGGAATCTATGAAGCCGCTGTCCGCTACACGTTTCAGGATTGTCCGGGTTGCAAGGGAGAGGGCCGGAGGGATGGAGAGGACTGTCGGCAATGCTCGGGGCAACGATTGATTGCGAAAAAGTACCGTCCCGGTGGTGGCGCTACGGCGCCTTCCAGATGACGAAGCACCCCGGGAGCTCACCTGCTCTTCTTTTCCAGGTCAGCCCAGCGTTCGTAGAGGGCATCGAGCGCCTGTTGAGCCGCGTCCAGCGCGGCCTGCGCGCTGACCAGGCGCGGGGCATCCATCGCGTTGCCCGGATCTTCCAGCTCTGCGCGTTTCGCCTGCACCAACTGCTCGGCCTCTTCCACTCGCTGCTCGATGGTCGCGTACTCCCGCGCTTCCAGGTATGACAGTTTCTTCTTAGCCGGCACGGCCGATCTCGAATCCCCTGGCGTCTGCGAAACCCGGCCTGTTGCCGCGTCTGGCTTTGAGCGCTGCGCCTGCCATTGCTCCCATTGCCCGTAGTCTGCAAAGGTATCGGCTCCGCCTTTGCCGTTCAGTCCGAGGACAATGCTGGACACCCGGTCGAGCATGTAGCGGTCGTGCGTCACCAGCACCAGCGAGCCGGGAAAATCAATCAGGCTTTCTTCCAGAATTTCAAGGGTTGGAATGTCGAGGTCGTTGGTAGGCTCGTCGAGCAGAAGAATGTCAGCGGGCTGAAGCATTAACTGCGCGATCAGGACCCGGGCGCGTTCACCTCCCGAAAGGCGCCCGACGGGCTGGCTGAGTTGCTCCCCAGTGAAGAGGAATCTTGCCGCCCATCCAGCTACGTGAATTACGCGATCGCGATATACCACCGAATCGCCGTCCGGCGCTAGCGCGCGGCGCAGCGTTACGTCGGGATCGAGCGTACGGGTCTGGTCGAAGTACACGATGCGCAGCCAATCGGCGCGGCGAATTGCGCCTCCGGTCGGAGCCAGGTCTCCCTGCAACAACCGGAGCAGGGTCGTCTTGCCGCTGCCATTCGGGCCCACGAGGCCCACGCGCATTCCAGCCGTCAGGATGAAGTTGAGCCCGTCGAACAACGGGCGAGTTCCCATGGTGCAGGTTATGCCCTGCAGTTCGATCAGTCTTTTGGTCTTGCGGTCGGTGGCCGAAAAGTCGATTTGGGCCGTGGCACTGCGGGTTCTCTGATTCAGGTCGGCTAGCTCTCCCATCAGTTCTCCGGCTTTGCTGATGCGAGCTTTGGATTTACGGGTACGGGCTTTCGCTCCGCGGCGCAGCCACTCGATTTCTCCGTGAACCAGATTCTCCAACGCTTCTTGACGACGGGACTGCGCGTGCAGAAATTCTTCCTTCTTCTCCAGAAACTCGCTGTAGTTGCCGTGGACGCGGAGCGAACCATCGGGATAAATGCGATTCAGTTCCACCATGTCAGTGGTGACATTTTCTAGAAAGTAGCGGTCGTGGCTCACGATGACGCTGGCGAAGGCTGCTCCCTCAAGCAACTCTTCGAGCCACGTGATTCCGGGAAGGTCGAGATGGTTGGTGGGCTCGTCGAGCAAAAGAATATCGGGATGCTGCACCAGGGCTTCGACAATTGCCAGTCGCTTCTGCCATCCGCCGGATAACTCGGTGGCTTGAGCTGCGAGGTCTTCAAAACCGGCGCGTCCCAGAGTCTCGGCAAGGCGCGCGCCGCGCTCGGTTCCGGAGACTCCGCACAGATCGAGAGCGCTTTCGATCACGGAGCGTACCGTGCTCCCGGGCTGGAATCGCGAGTCTTGCTCCACGCAGGCAAGACGCGTTCGCTTGCGGAACGATACTTCCCCGCTGTCGGCAGCAACCTCGCCGGCCAGAATTCTTAAAAGTGTGGACTTGCCCGATCCGTTGGGGCCAATCAGACCAATGCGGTCTCCATCAGAAATGGTGAAAGAGACTTTCTGGAAGAGCGGGTTCGCTCCGAAGGATTTCGTAATTTCCTGCGCGTTGACAATGGGCGGCAATGACTTGCGATCTCCTGAATGCGGATGTGTTCAGAGTATCAGGGGCGCCACGGTACTACTGAGCAATTACGTTTTGCTCTAGATCGAGGGCGGCTTGGGCCATACCCTTTGGCCTGCCGAGATCGCGCCAATAATATTCATCAGCGCGGAAGGCAA
>Ga0074045_10000584_pt1 | contig 35438 bp, 31 predicted proteins | sample BogForMeECP23OM2_FD_94442 | JGI IMG/M metagenome (GOLD analysis project Ga0074045, IMG submission 94442) | Bog forest soil microbial communities from Calvert Island, British Columbia, Canada - Bog Forest MetaG ECP23OM2 | ecosystem: Environmental > Terrestrial > Soil > Wetlands ...
GCCGAGGAAGGCCGCGTCGAGCCCGCCGCCGTCGTAGAAGTCGAACTGGTAGGGCTGGTCGATGACCGCCTGGCTGTTGGTCGCCGCGCCGAAGTCGATGCCGCTCGCCGGCACGCCGCCAATGACCCCGGGCTCGGCGGTCAGCGTGATGAGATCGATGATCTTCTCCTCGTTGGCCACCGAGGCCACGCCTTCCGGCATGCCGATGCCGAGGTTCACGACGCTGTTGGCCTTGAGCTCGAAAGCGGCGCGGCGGGCGATGATCTTGCGCTCGCTCATCGCCATCGGCTCGAGCGAGCCGGCGCGCACGCGGATCTCGCCGGAATAGGCGGGATTGTACTGGGTGCCGAAGGTCTGCCAGTGGTGCTCCGGCCGCGCGACGACGACGCAGTCGACCAGAACGCCCGGAATCTTCACCTGACGCGGGTTGAGGCTGCCGCTCTCGGCGACCCGTTCGACCTGGGCAATGACGATACCGTCGGAATTGTGCGCGGCCATGGCGATGGCCAGCGCCTCGAGGGTCAGCGCCTCCTTCTCCATGGTGAGGTTGCCTTCCGCGTCGCCGGTGGTGGCGCGGATGATTCCGACGTGGATAGGGAAGGTCCTGTAGGCGAGGCATTCCTCGCCGCAAAGCGTCACCCGCTCGACGAGGTCCTCTGTCGTGCGCGCGTTGAGCTTGCCGCCGCCGTTCTTCGGATCGACGAAGGTCTCCATGCCAACGCGCGTGACGTGGACCGGGCGGCGCGCCGCGATATCGCGAAATAGATGGGTGATGACGCCCTGCGGCAGGTTGTAGGCCTCGACGAGATTGTCGATCGCCATCTTCTGCAGCCGCGGCGCGAGCCCCCAATGGCCGCCGATGATGCGTCGCACGAGGCCCTCGTGGGCGAGATGGTTGAGGCCCTTCGCATTGCCGTCACCCTGCCCCGCCGCATAGACCAGCGTCAGGCCGCGCGGCGCCGCGTCGGCAAGGAATCGTTCCTCCAGCGCAATGGCGATTTCTTCGGCGAAGCCGATGCCGACGAAGCCGCCCGTCGCCACCGTGTCGCCGTCGCGGACGAGCCGAACCGCCTCGGCGGCGGTGACCACCTTCCCCTTCTCCGGCGACCGCAGAAACAGCAAGGCTGGATGTTTCGCCTCGCTGGGCATTTCGCTGGCTCAGTACAGTCCGGTGAACTCGTAGACGCCGATAACCACGAACACCGCAGCGGTCTTCAGGATCGTGACGGCGAAGATGTCCTTGTAAGATTCGCGGTGCGTCAGGCCGGTGACGGCGAGCAGCGTGATCACCGCGCCGTTGTGCGGAAGAGTGTCCATGCCGCCGCTCGCCATCGCGGCGACGCGGTGCAAGACCTCCATCGGAATTCCGACCGCATTCGCGGCTTCGATGAAATCCTTCGACATCGCCGCGAGCGCGATCGACATGCCGCCCGAAGCCGAGCCGGTGATGCCGGCGAGCGAAGTGACGGTGACGGCCTCGCGCACCAGAACATTGGGAATGCCGCCAAGCGCGTCGCGAATGGCGAGGAAGCCCGGCAACGAGGCGATGACGCCGCCAAAGCCATATTCCGTAGCCGTGTTCATTGCCGCAAGCAGCGCGCCGGCCACAGCGGCCTTGCTGCCCTCGGCGAAGGTCTTGGACACGGCCCGGAAGGCGAGCAGAAAGACCAGCACGATGCCCGTCAGCAGCGCGCCCTCGACCGCCCAGACAGCGCGGATCGGCTGGACGGGCGTCGGAATCGCGTGGTCCAGCGCGAGCTTCAGGTCATAGTTCGCGCCATAGGCCCAATCGATCAGGCCCGTGAACACGCCAGGAAAACCGCCGAGCACGATGTTGAGGCCAAACACCACGATCAGCGGCAGGAAGGCGATCCAAGGCGAGGGCAGATGGGTCGTGTCGATCGGCGGCGGCTCGTTGATATGGCCTTGGCCGTAGCCCTCCCCCCTGGCCCGGGCGATGCGCTTCTGCCATTCGAGGTAAGCCATGCCCAGGACAAGGATGAAGATGGCGCCGACAATGCCGAGGATCGGCGCGGCGCCGGTCGTCGTCTTGAAATAGGTGGTGGGGATGATGTTCTGGATCTGCGGGGTGAACGGCAGCGAATCCATGGTGAAGGAGAAGGCGCCGAGCGCGATCGTGCCGGGGATCAGCCGCTTCGGAATATCACCGGCGCGGAAAAGCTCAGCCGCGAACGGATAGGCGGCGAACACCACGACGAACAGCGACACGCCGCCGTAAGTCAGCACCGCGCAGACGAGGACGATCGCCAGCATCGCCTGATCCTTGCCGACAGCGCGGATGATGGTCGCGACGATCGACTTGGCGAAACCGGAGAGCTCGATCACCTTGCCGAACACGGCGCCGAGAAGGAAGACCGGAAAGTAGAGCTGTGCAAAGCCCACCATCTTGACCATAAAGAGATTGGTGAAGGCGGCGGGCACGGCGTGCGGGTCGGTGAAGAAGACCGCGCCCATCGCGGCGATGGGGGCGAACAAAATGACGCTGAAGCCGCGATAGGCGACGAACATCAGGAAACAGAGCGCCGCCAGCGCAATCAGAAAGTCCATGAAAACGCCCGTCCCCGAGGATTCGCTAGCTGGTTTGCGGCCACTCTTACGCCTCGAAACCGCCGAAGCAAGACCGGCGGCCGTCATAACTGCGCGCGCGGTCGCGGCGGAATGTCGCGTTCACACGCTGGCGGGCTTCGCGCCTGCAAACACTGGCGCCGCCTCGGCCGCGACCGCGCCAATGAGAATAAGCGCGCATCCGGCGGCGCCCGCGGCGGTCAGCCTCTCGCCGAGCCAGATCGCGCCGGCGAGCGCGGCGAATACGCTTTCCAGCGACAGGATCAGCGCCGCCTCAGCCGGGGGCGTGTAGCGCTGCCCGACGATCTGAAGCGTATAGCCGAGCGCGCCGGAGACGAGGCCCGCGAAAAGGATCGCCGGCGCCGCGGCGACGAAGGATTCGGGCTTCGCCGTCTCGAAGACGGCGGACGCGGCTCCCGCGAGCGCACAGCAGATCGCATATTGGGAAAAGGCGAGCGTGAGCGGCCGTTGCGTCTTGACGAGGAAGATCGGCGTCAACGCGATCGCGATCGCCCAGGCGAGGTCGGCCAGAAGCACCAGCCCGTCGCCGGTCGTCGGCGGCTCGGCGGGGCCGCAGCCCGTGGCCAGAAGCCATGCGCCGATCACCGACACCACGCCCGCGCCGAGCACGATCGCGCGCGGCCGCTGGCGCGACAGCGCCCAAACGACGAAGGGCGTCAGGACGACATAACAGGCGGTGAGAAAGCCGCCGTTCGTCGCGCTGCGCGCGGCGCATAGGGAAGCCCGGCCCGCCGTCCTTCAAGGACCGCCAGCGGCGCGACCGCCAGCGCGGACACGGCGAAGCGCGCCGCGACGAAGGCCAGCGGCGGCAATCCGCCGATGTCCTTCTGCACGACGAAAGTGACGCCCCAGACGGCGGCGGTCGCGAGCAGCAAGGCGTCGGCGCCGATGCGGCTCATGCCGCCGGCGCCGACCGTTTTGCGCGACAAAAATCAGACCTGCTCGATTTCTGTCAGCGTGCCGACAAAATCCTTGGGATGCAGGAACAGCACCGGCTTGCCGTGCGCGCCGATCTTTGGCTCGCCGTCGCCGAGCACACGGGCGCCTGTCGCCTTGAGCTGGTCGCGCGCGGCGATGATGTCTTCCACTTCGAAGCACATGTGATGCATGCCGCCGTCGGGATTCTTCTCCAGGAATTTCGCGATCGGCGAGTTGGCGCCGAGCGGGTGGAGAAGTTCGACCTTGGTGTTTGGCAGCTCGACGAACACGACGGTGACGCCATGGGTAGGAATCGCGTGCGGTTCCGACACCTTGGCGCCGAGGGTCTCGCGATAGGTCTTCGCCGCCTTCTCGAGGTCGGGGACAGCGATGGCGACGTGGTTCAGTTTTCCGATCATGGGCCGCTCCAAGGGTTCCAGCAGTCATCAGCCGCAAGTAGGCAGTGGGTTTCGTTATCCTATTGCCGGCCGCCCTATTGCCTACCGCCGATTAGACCTCCACCACCAGCGCATGCACCTGCGGCTTCTTGCCCCAGAGGGCGCCAACGGAGGCGCGCACGCTCCGTTCGATTGCGCTCGACAAAAAGTCCGGATCGCGCCGCTTGCCGCGCGGTAGGCTCTCGAAGGTCTCGAAGATCGCCGCGTCGATGATCTCATCGAAGCCCGCGCCCTCGCGGGTGCGTTCCGGCAGGCCTGCGATCATCACGTCCGGGTCGCCGGCCAATTCGCCCTTCGGGGTCAGAGCGATCGCGATCGACACGACTCCCGCGAACGACAGGCGGCGGCGCTGGCCGACGCATTCCTGCTCAGGCGGCAGCAGAATGCCGCCGTCCTTGAGACGCCGCCCGCGCTCGATCTTGCCGATCGTTCCGAGATTGCCCGGGGCGAAACGGACGAGGTCGCCGTTGAACGCGCGCAGCACCTGCGCCACGCCGAGCGCCCTGGCGAGAGCGGCGTGTTCGCTGAGATGCAGCGCCTCCCCATGCGCCGGGACCGCCATCTGCGGCCTCAGCCAACCGTACATTTTCGCAACTTCCGCGCGGCGCGGATGACCGGAGACATGCACCAGCGCGTGGCGGTCGGTAATCACCTCGACGCCGCCGGCGGCGAACGCGTTGATGATCCTGCCGACTGCCTTCTCGTTGCCGGGAATGGTGCGCGACGAGAAGATGACGGTGTCGCCCGGACTAAGCTCCGCGGTCGGATGATCGTCCTCGGCCATGCGGGCGAGCGCGGCGCGCGGCTCGCCCTGGCTGCCGGTGGCGAGCGCCAGGATCTTGTCCCTCGGCAAGCGCTCGAATGCGTCCATGCCGAGGAATTGCGGAACGCCGTCGAGCATGCCGAGCTCCCGCGCCACCGCCACGACGCGCTCCATCGCCCGGCCGAGGATGCAGACCTGCCGCCCCGCGGCGAGGCCCGCCTCGGCCGCTGAACGCAGGCGCGCGACATTGGAGGCGAAGGTCGTGACGACCACCCTGCCCTTCGCTTTGCCCACAAGGTCCTTGAGCGTCGCCGCGACGTCGAGTTCCGACGGGCTTTCGCCCTCGCGTAGCACGTTGGTCGAGTCGCAGACGAGCGCGAGCACGCCCTCGTCGCCGAGCGCCCTCAGGCGCGCTTCGTCGGTGATCGAGCCGACCACAGGGGTCGGGTCGATCTTCCAGTCGCCGGAATGAACGACGAGGCCGGCCGGCGTCCGGATCGCCAAAGCCGAGCTCTCGGGGATCGAATGGGCGACCCGCACGAACTCGACGTCAAACGGGCCAATGGTCACGCGCGCGCCAGGCCGAACGATCTCGATCGGAACCTCGGGCGCCCCGGGCTCGCCGAGTCGCCGGGCCTCGGCGAGGCCCGCCGCGAAGGGCGAGGCGTAGACCTGCACGCCCAGGCTTGGCCAGAGGTCGGCCAGCGCGCCGATATGGTCCTCGTGCGCATGGGTAATGATCAGGCCCACGAGGTCTTTCCTCACCTTCTCGATGAAGCCGACGTCGGGCATGATGAGATCGATCCCCGGCAGGTCGTCGCCAGCGAAGGCGACGCCGAGATCCACCATCAGCCATTTCCGCGCCTTCGGCGGCCCGTAACCGTAAAGCGCGCAATTCATGCCGATTTCGCCGAGGCCCCCCAGGGCCGCGAACACGAACTCGCTGTCGTCTGTCATTCAGGCTGGGCCTTCCCGCGCGAGCGAACCGGACGCCGCCGTACTAGGCGCGCCATCCGAAGCCGGCGATATCCAGAGGTCGGCGGCCTCGATCGCCTCGATTCCGCCCGCCCCGCGAAACAGCAATCGGCCGTCGGCGTCAAGTCCTTCGAAAGCGCCTTCCCGCCGGCCGCGGGCGTCATCGATCCGCACGAGGCTCCCGATTCCGGCGGCGCGCACGAGCCAGGCGGCGCGAATCGCGGCGAATCCCTCCCCCTGGGCCCAGAGGTCGAGCGCCTCGGCGAACCGCTTCATGAGCCGCTCGAACAGGTCGGAGGCGCGGATCGCCCCGGCGTCGTCGCGGGACAGGACTGCCGTCGGGTAGCCCACGCCCTCTGGCGCGCGGGCGCAGTTGATTCCGATCCCGACGATGCAAGCCATCCGCTGGTCGGCGAGGGAGAGGCCCTCGACCAGGAGACCGGCGCATTTGGCCCCGTTGAGCACAAGATCGTTCGGCCACTTGAGCCGGACTTCGGCGGCGCCGAGGTCCTCCGCCGCGCGAGCGAGCGCGACGCCGGCGACAAAGCCCAGCTGGGGCGACCGGGCTTGCGGGCACGGGTCGATCAGCAACGCGCTCGCATGCAGGTTGCCTTTCGGCGAGACCCAGTTGCGGCCGCGCCGGCCCCGGCCCGCGCTCTGCTCGCCGGCCACGATCCACAAGCCTCCGGGATCGCCGGCCAGGGCGCGCCGGCGCGCCTCCTCGTTGGTCGAGTCGATCGCCGCGAGCCGATCGACCCGCCACTCGACTTGCGCGGACCCCCGCGTGGATTCGATGCTCAAAAGAGCGTTTGCGCCGCGGCCATCGCCGCGTTGGTCAGCGGCGACGGGGCGAACATGAAGGCGAGGATCAGCAGCGCCGCCAACGCCAGGACACTGCGAGCGACGACGCCAGGCCGGTCGAAGGCTCGCGCCGGCTCGTCGAAATACATCACCTTGACGATACGCAGGTAGTAGTAGGCGCCCAACGCGCTCGCCAGCACGCCAATGACGGCCAGTCCGTACAGGTCAGCCTTGATGGCGGCGGCGAACACGTAGAACTTGGCGAAAAACCCGGCAAGCGGTGGAACTCCAGCGAGCGAGAACATCATCGTCGCCAGGAAGAACGCCATCTGCGAATCCGTGCGGGCGAGCCCCGCCAGATCGGCGATCGTCTCCACCGCCTTGCCATCGCGCCGCATCGACAGAATCGCGGCGAAGGTGCCGAGCGTCATGACGACATATATCGACATGTAGACGATGACGCTCTGCGCGCCTTCAACCGTTCCCGCCGCGAGTCCGACCAGCGCGAAGCCCATGTGGCCGATGGACGAATAGGCCATCAGCCGCTTGATGTTGGTCTGGCCGATGGCGGCGAAAGCGCCGAGCCCCATCGAGGCGATCGACACGAAGGTGAGAATCTGCCGCCAATCGCTGGAGATACCCGGGAAAGCTGTAAAGGCGACCCGCACCAGCACCGCCATCGCCGCGATTTTCGGCGCAGAAGCGAAGAAGGTGGTCACCGGAGTCGGCGCGCCTTCGTATACGTCGGGGGTCCACATGTGGAACGGCACTGCCGAGATCTTGAAGGCGAGGCCCGCCAGCAGGAACACGAGGCCGAACAGCACGCCCAAGTTGTGGTGGTCGTGCACCGCCGCCGCAACGTCGCTGAATCTCACCGAGCCGGAATAGCCGTAAATCAGCGAGATGCCGTAGAGCAGCATGCCGGACGACAGCGCGCCGAGCACGAAGTACTTCAGGCCTGCCTCGGTGGCGCGCAGATCGTGGCGGCGGAAGGCCGCGATCACGTAGAGCGCGAGGCTCATCAGCTCGAGGCCGAGGTAGAGCGCGATGAAGTCGCTGGCCGCGATCAGCATCAGCATGCCGAGCGTCGAAAGCAGGATCAGCACCGGGAACTCGAACCCAGCGATCCGCTCGCTGCGCATGAATTCGATCGACAGGAGAAGCGTCACCAGCGAGCCGATCAAAGCCAACCCGCTCATGAAGCGAGTGAACGGATCGTCGGCCAAGGCGCCGTAGAAGGTGATCCCCATCGGGCGGGACTTCCACACCACGATCAGGAAGACGATCCCGAGCAGCGCAACGGAAATCTCCGTGACGAGACTGTAGGCGCGCTCGCCGCGCAACGCACCGTAAAGGACGAGCAGAAGCGTTCCGAGGGCGAGAACCGCTTCGGGCAGGACAACCGGGAGAGAGAGGGCTGTTTCGTGCATGGATCGCTCGTTCTCTTGATCTCTTGGCGGCGCTAGCGCCCTATCACAGCCCGGCCGTCTTGGTCGCCGTCACCGCCTGCTCGACGCCCCTGAGGATCGCGTCGATCGAGGCGGAACTCGCGTCGATGACCGGCTGGGGATGCACGCCGTAGTAGATCACGAGCAGGCCGAGCGGCAGCAGCGTAGCGATCTCCCGCGGGCTCAGGTCGAGGATGTTCCTCAGGTTCGCCTTCTCGATCACCCCGAACACGACGCGGCGGTAGAGATAGAGCGCGTAGGAGGCCGAGAGGATGACGCCGATCGTGGCGAAGAACGCCACCCAGGTGTTCGACTGGAACGTCCCGATCAGGGTCAGGAACTCGCCGATGAAGCCGGACGTGCCGGGCAGTCCGACGTTGGCGAGGGTGAAGAGCATGAAGGCGACCGCGTAGAGCGGCATGCGCTGCACGAGCCCGCCATAAGCATCGATCGACAGCGTGTGGGTGCGGTCGTAGACGACGCCGACGCAGAGGAAGAGCGCCCCCGAGACGAGGCCGTGGCTGATCATCTGGTAGACGGCGCCCTGCACGCCCTGAGCATTGGCGGCGAAGATGCCCATCGTCACGAAGCCCATGTGCGCGACCGACGAATAGGCGATCAGCTTCTTCATGTTCTCCTGCGCCAGCGCCACCAGCGAGGTGTAGACGATCGCGATTACCGACAGCGCATAGACCAGCGGGGTGAAATAGTGGGATGCGTCGGGGAACATCGGCAGCGAGAAGCGGATGAAGCCGTAGCCGCCCATCTTGAGCAGGATGGCCGCCAGGATGACGGAGCCGGCCGTCGGCGCCTCGACGTGCGCGTCGGGAAGCCAGGTGTGGACGGGCCACATCGGCAGCTTGACCGCGAACGAGGCGAAGAAGCCGAGCCACAGCCAGGTCTGCATTTTGGGGTCGAACGCCGTCTTCAAGAGCACGGTGATGTCGGTCGTGCCCGCGGTCCAGTACATCGCCATGATGGCGAGCAGCATCAGCACCGAGCCGGTGAAGGTGTAGAGGAAGAACTTGAACGCGGCGTAGACGCGGTTGCCGTGCCCCCAGATGCCGATGATCAGAAACATCGGGATGAGACCGCCCTCGAAGAAAAAGTAGAACAGCACCAGATCGAGGGCGACGAACACGCCGATCATCAGCGTCTCGAGCGCGAGGAAGGCGATCATGTACGCCTTCACCCGGCTCTCGATTCCCCACGACGCCGCAATGCTGATCGGCATGAGGAGGGTCGTCAGCAGGACGAAGGGCATCGAGACGCCGTCGACGCCGAGCTTGTAGAGAATGGCGTGCGAGAACCAGTCGTGCTCCTCGATCAGCTGGAACCCCGCTTGCGAGGGATCGAAGCGGCCCCAGGCGACGAGGCTGAGCACGAAGGTGAGGAGGGTTGCGAAAAAGGCGATCCAGCGCGCGTTGCGGCGGGTCGCCTCCGAGTCGCCGGGCAGCAGCAGGATGAACGCCGCCCCAATCAGGGGCAGGATCAAGAGGCTCGACAGGATCCAGGAACCGGACATCAGCGGGCCCCCCCGAACAGGTACCAGGTCGCGAACGCGGCCGCGCCGAGCAGCATCGCGAAGGCGTATTGATAGATGAAGCCGGACTGCAGCTTGACCGCGCCGCGGGTCACGTCAAGCACGCGCGCCGACACGCCGTCCGGCCCGAGACCGTCGATGATCGCGCCGTCGCCGCCCTTCCAGAACAGCCGCCCAATGGCGAAGGCCGGGCGGACGAACAGGAAGTCGTACAGCTCGTCGAAGTACCACTTGTTGAGCAGGAACTGGTAAAGCCCCGGGAAAATTGCGGCGAGCCGCTCGGGCGCCTTCCGATCGACGATGTACAGGTAATACGCGATCAGAAGTCCGACGATCATGAACAGGTTCGGCGATAGCGACACCAGCGTCGGGACGTGCTCCATCCGCTCGAGGATGTCGTTCTCCTGGCCAAGGAATAAGGAATTGCGCCAGAAGTCCGAGTAGCCCGATCCGATAAACCAGTGGCGGAACGCCACGCCGGCAAACACGGCGCCGAGCCCCAGGATCGCGAGAGGGACCAGCATGACCAGCGGCGATTCGTGGGCCGGATGCGCGCCGTGTCCGTGGCCATGATCGTCGTGAGGCGGGTGCGCGGTCGTGTCGTCGCGCACGCCATGGGCATGATCCGCGGGAGCCGGGTGCGTGAGGGCCGCCTCGTCGTGCGCATTCGCGTCGACCTCGTGACCCTCAGGCGGAAGCCAGGACGAAAACTGGCCTCGCTCGCCGAAGAAGGTCATGAACACCAGGCGCCACGAATAGAACGAGGTGAAGCCGGCCGCGATCGCCACGCACCAGAAGGCGTAGACCGAACCGTAGCGCTGCGAAGCGAAGGCCGCCTCGATGATCGGGTCCTTCGAGACGTAGCCGGCAAAGCCGATGTTGGTGAAGGGGATGCCGACGCCCGTGATCGCGAGCGTGCCGATGACCATCATCCAGAAGGTGAACGGGATCTCCTTCCTCAAGCCCCCCATGCGGCGCATGTCCTGCTCGTGATGCATCGCGGTAATGACCGAGCCTGCCGTCAGGAACAGAAGCGCCTTGAAGAAGGCGTGGGTGAACAGATGGAAGATGCCGAGGCTGTAGCCGCCGACGCCGAGGCCGACGAACATGTAGCCGAGCTGCGAGCAGGTCGAATACGCGATGACCCGCTTGATGTCGTTCTGCACCAGGCCGATCGTGGCGGCGAAGAAGGCGGTCGTCGAGCCGATGATCAGCACGACGCTCAGCGCCGTGGACGACAGCTCAAAGAGCGGCGACAGGCGCGCCACCATGAACACGCCGGCCGTCACCATGGTCGCGGCGTGGATGAGCGCGGACACCGGCGTCGGGCCCTCCATCGCGTCAGGCAGCCAGGTGTGGAGCAGGAACTGCGCCGACTTGCCCATCGCGCCCATGAACAGGAGCAGGCAAGCGAGCGTCCAGGCGTCCCAGTCGAAGCCGATGAAGTGGAACGTTTTGCCGGCCAAGCCGGGCGCCGCGGCGAACACCTGGTCGAACGTCACCGAACCGGTGAGCGTAAAGGTCAGGAAGATGCCGAGGGCGAAGCCGAAGTCGCCGATGCGGTTGACGACGAAGGCCTTGATCGCCGCCGCGTTGGCTGATGGGCGGTCGTACCAGAAGCCGATCAGGAGGTACGACATGAGGCCGACCCCCTCCCAGCCGAAGAACATCTGCACCAGGTTGTCGGCTGTCACCAGCATCAGCATGGCGAAGGTGAACAGCGACAGGTAGGCGAAGAAGCGCGGCCGCGACGGATCGTCGGCCATGTAGCCGACCGAATAGATGTGCACGACAAAGGAGACCGTCGTCACGACGACCAGCATCACCGCGGTCAGCGTGTCGATGCGCAGCGCCCAGGCGACGGCGAGCTTGCCGGAGGTGAACCAGTTGGCGATCGGGACGTGCGCGTCCGCCCCGCCGGCGACCTGGAAGAACGCGATCCAGGACAGGACGAAGCAGATCCCAAGGAACCCGGTGGTGACGTATTCCGCACCACGCGCCCCGATCCAGCGGCCGAAAAGACCCGCGATCAGGAAGCCGAAGAGCGGCAGAAAGACGATCAGGTCGTACATCGGTCCCTCAGCCCTTCAGCGAATTGATGTCTTCGACCGCGATCGAGCCGCGGTTGCGGTAATAGGCGACCAGGATCGCAAGGCCGATCGCCGCTTCCGCCGCCGCGACAGTCAGAATGAACAGTGCGAAGGCCTGGCCCGTCAGGTCGCCCGAGAAGGTCGAGAAGGCGATCAGATTGATGTTGACCGCCAGCAGAATCAACTCGACCGACATCAGAATGATGATGATGTTCTTGTGGTTGAGGATGATGCCGGCGACGCCGATCGTGAACACAATCGCCGCGAGGATCAGATAGGCGGAAAGGTCCATAGCAATGATCCTTCAGATGCCGACGCGCGAGGGTACCTTGCGCAGCTCGACCGCGGTCTCGGGCGTGCGGGCCACCTGGGCGCCGACGTCCTGACGCTTGACGCCGGCCTTGTGCTGCAGGGTGATGACGATCGCGCCGATCATGGCGGTGAGCAGGATCATGCCCGCCGCCTGGAAGAAGTAGAAGTAGCGGGTGTAGAGCACTTCGCCGAGCGCGGCGGTGTTGGAGAGCGTGCCGGACGGCGTCGCGGCCGCGGCGGCCTTGGGCGAGGGGGTCCAGCCGGACACGACGTAGACGAGCTCGGCGCCGACGACGAAGGCGATCAGCAGGCCCTGCGGCAGGTATTGGACGAACCCCTGCTTCATGCGGGCGAAGTCCACGTCGAGCAGCATGACGATGAACAGGAACAGCACAGCCACAGCGCCGACGTAGACGACGACCAAGATCATCGCCAGGAACTCCGCCCCCATGATGAGAAAGAGCCCAGCCGCACAGACGAAGGCGAGAATCAGGAACAGCACGGAGTGAACCGGGTTTCGCGCTATGATGACCGCGAACGCCGACACGACGAGGATCGTCGCGAATATCCAGAAAAAAACCGCCTCGGCCATCTCGTCAGCCTCTTGAAAATCCCTGCCCCGGCCGCCGTCTCCCCCATTCAGGAAGCGCCGCCGCAAAGCGCCGGGCGAGGGCTCGCGCCCTCACCCAAGACTTGCTATCACCCCAGCCCCTCCCTCGCGAAGCCCGTCGTTCGGACCCGGCGTCCTGCGACGCCCTTCTCGCGGGCGAGAGATTACCGATACGGCGCGTTCATCGCGATGTTGCGCGCGAGTTCGCGCTCCCAGCGCGCGCCGTTCGCGAGCAGCCGGTCCTTGTCATAGAACAGTTCCTCGCGAGTCTCGGTGGCGAATTCGAAATTCGGTCCCTCGACGATCGCGTCGACCGGGCAGGCCTCCTGGCAGAAGCCGCAGTAGATGCATTTCGTCATGTCGATGTCGTAGCGGGTCGTGCGTCGCGTGCCGTCATTGCGGCGCGGCCCCGCCTCGATGGTGATCGCCTGCGCCGGGCAGATCGCCTCGCACAGCTTGCAGGCGATGCAACGCTCTTCGCCGTTGGGATAGCGCCTGAGCGCATGCTCGCCGCGGAAACGCGGCGACAGAGGCGACTTCTCGTTGGGATAGTTCAGCGTCGCCTTCGGCTTGAACATGTACCGAACCGACAGCGCGAAGGCCGCGAAGAACTCGGCCAGGAACAGCGAGCGGGCAGATTGCGCAAGTCTCAGCGCCATGGTCCTCTCCTCTTCCCTCAGCCCGACACGTTGCCGCCGAGGCCGGTGAACTCGAGCACGGCCGCGACGATGACGACCATGAACAGCGAGATCGGCAGAAACACTTTCCAGCCTAGGCGCATCAACTGGTCGAAGCGATAGCGAGGTACGAACGCCTTCACCAGCGAGAAGCAGACGACCACGCTCCAAGCCTTGATCAGGAACCAGATTACTCCCGGCACCCAGGTGAAAGGCGGGAACGGCAGCGGCGACAGCCAGCCGCCGAGGAACAGGGTCGCCGTCATCGACGACATCAGCAGGACCGCGACCAGCTCGGTCAGGAACTGCAGCAGGAAGAGCGACGCCGAATATTCGACCATGTAGCCGGCGACGAGCTCGGATTCGGCCTCCGTCAGGTCGAATGGCGGACGGTTCGTCTCCGCGAGCGCCGAGACGAAGAAGATGATGAACATCGGCAGAAGCGGGAGCCAGTACCAGCCGAGGAAGCCGAAGCGCGTGTCCTGCGCTCGCACGATGTCCGAAAGGTTCAACGAACCGGCGCACATGAGCACAGTGACGATGACAAAGCCGATCGACACCTCGTAGGACACCATCTGCGCGGCTGAGCGAAGCGCGGACAGGAGCGGGTATTTCGAGTTCGACGCCCAGCCCGCCATGATGATGCCGTAGACGCCGAGCGACGACACCGCGAACAGGTAGAGGATGCCGACATTGATGTCGGCGACCACCCACCCGTCGTTGACCGGGATCACGGCCCAGCCGGCGAAGGCCAGAAGGACCGACACCAGCGGCGCCAGGACGAACACGCCCTTGTTGGCGCTCGCCGGGATGACCGGCTCCTTGATGATGAACTTGCCGAAGTCGGCGAACGGCTGCAGCACGCCCCAGGGGCCGACCACGTTCGGGCCGCGCCGAAGATGCACCGAGCCCCAGATCTTGCGCTCCAGGTAAATGAGCACCGCGGTCGACAGCAAAACGCAAACGAGCAGCAACAGCGCCTCGATGATGTAACGGAGCGCCGATCCGATGTCGGTCTCGTACAGCCAGCGGCCAAGTGCGGCGAAAAAACCACCGCTGGCGAGCGCCCAGATCACGGCGACGACGACGACGATCGCCACGACCGCGCCAACCCCAATCAGGGCGAGGCCGGACGACGAGCCGCGGCGGGTGGGGGTTGCGCTGCTCATCGGCGGCTATTCCGCGGCTTGCCGCATGCGTCCCTGCGCCAGGGCCGAACATTCGGCCATGACGCGAGAGGCGCGCGCGATCGGGTTGGTGAGATAGAAATCCTTGACCGGAGACGCGAACGCGGCTCGGTCGACCGCGCCGCCGAGCGTCGCCGCCGCACTCAGCCCGGCCGCGTCGGCGGGGGCGACCTGATCGAACCGCACGAGGTGCGGATAGGCGGCCGCAAGGGCCGCGCGCAATTGCGTCATCGAATCGTAGGGCAGCCTCGCCCCGAGCGCGTCGGAGAGCGCGCGCAGGATCGACCAGTCCTCGCGCGCGTCGCCCGGCGGGAACACGGCGCGTTCGGCAAACTGCGGCCGGCCCTCGGTGTTGACGTAGATCCCGGTCTTCTCGGTGTAGGCCGCGCCCGGCAAAATGACGTCGGCGCGATGCGCCCCGCGATCGCCATGGGTGCCGAGGTAGACGACGAAAGCGCCCGGCTGGATCTCGATCTCGTCCGCGCCGAGGTTGAAGAGCACGTCGAGCGCCCCGGCCTTCGCCATAGCCAGAGCGTCGAGCCCGCCCTCCCCCGGCACAAGACCGAGATCGAGGCCCCCGACGCGCGAGGCCGCTGTGTGCAGCACGTTGAAACCGTTCCAGCCGTCCTTGACGACGCCGAGCGACAGCGCCGTCTTGGCGGCGAGCGCGAGGATCGCTTCGCCGTCGGCCCTCGCGAACCCGCCCGCGCCGAAGATAAGCATCGGCCTTTCCTTCTCAGGCGGCGGGTGATCGGAGAAGCCGGCCAAAGTCTCCGGCCCGGCGCCGAGATAATTGTATCGGTAGGTGAGGTCGGCCTGCTCGCCGATGACGCCGATGAGCGCGCCGCCCTTGAGCCAGCGCTTGCGGATGCGGGCGTTGAGCACCGGCGATTCGAGGCGCGGGTTCGAGCCCACGATCATGATCGCATCGGCTGCGTCGAGGCCGGCGACGGTCGAGTTGAAGAGATAGGAGGCGCGGCCGAACTTCGGATGCAGCTTCGACCCGTCCTGCCGGCAATCGACGTTCGGCGAGCCGAGCCTGCCGATCAGTCCCTTGAGGCCGAACATCTCCTCGACCGCAGCGAGATCGCCGACGATTGCGCCAATCCTGGAGGGCTGAGCCGCCTTCACCTTCGCGGCGATCGCGGCGAAGGCCTCGCGCCAGCTTGCAGGCTTGAGCTTGCTGTCCGTCCGCACATAGGGCCGGTCGAGCCGCTGGGTCTTGAGGCCGTCGACGACATGGCGGGTCTTGTCGGAGATCCACTCCTCGTTGATTGCGTCATTGACGCGAGGGAGGATGCGCACGACCTCGCGGCCGCGCGAATCGATGCGGATCGCGGACCCGAGCGCGTCCGTCACGTCGACGGACTCGGTCTTGACGTATTCCCACGGGCGGGCGTGGAAAGCGGTCGGCTTCGCGGTCAGCGCGCCGACCGGGCAAAGGTCGACGACATTGCCCTGCAACTCCGAGCTTAGCGCGCTCTCGAGATAGGAGGTGATCTCCATGTCCTCGCCGCGGCCAATCGCGCCGAGCTCGGGGACGCCCGCGACCTCGGTGACGAAGCGCACGCAACGGGTGCACTGGATGCAGCGGTTCATCACCGTCTTGACGAGGGCGCCAATGTATTTGTCCTCGACCGCGCGCTTGTTCTCGGCGAAGCGCGACGAATCCGCGCCGTAAGCCATCGCCTGGTCCTGCAGGTCGCACTCGCCGCCCTGGTCGCAGATCGGGCAGTCGAGCGGGTGGTTGATGAGCAGGAACTCCATCACCCCCTGGCGGGCCTTGCGCGCCATCGGCGAGTTGGTCAGCACGACCGGCGGCTCGCCGTTCGGGCCGGGGCGCAGGTCTCGGACCGCCATGGCGCAGGAGGGGGTCGGCTTCGGCGGGCCGCCCTTCACCTCGACCAGGCACATACGGCAATTGCCGGCGATCGACAGGCGCTCGTGGAAACAGAACCGCGGCACTTCCGCCCCGGCGGCTTCGCAGGCCTGAAGCAGCGTGTATTCGGCCGGAACGTCGACTTCCTTGCCGTCGATGTTGATCTTGCTCATGCGCCCTTCGCCCCGTGACCGGACCGCCAATAGGCGAGCCGTTCGGTGACAGCAACCCCGTCGATCGTTGCGCGCCTCATCTCCCCGCCTCCAGCTTTTCGACCCGGAGCGTCGGATCGGCGATTTGCTTGCGCAGGTCGACGTGCCCTCGGCTGGCGTGAACGGCGTATCCGATCGCCGTCACCGTGCCCTCGCGGATCGTCTCCACGCGCTCTTCCAGGGCGTCGAAGAGCAGGTCGTGACTGGTCACCGTCAGCCGAACCTCTTTCAGCTCCGCCTCGATCTCGTCGAAACGAGCAGAGTGCTGATCCTGTCGGGCGCATATGTCCCGAAGCATCTGCAGCACCAGGTTGTCCGGCTCTTCGGCCATGCCCCTACTCCGCCGCCGCGCGCACAGGCTCGCTGTGCGGGTGAGCCGAATACTGGTCGATGCGACGCTCGATCTCGGGGCGGAAATGGGCGATGAGGCCCTGGATCGGCCAAGCGGCCGCATCACCGAGCGCGCAGATCGTGTGGCCTTCGACCTGCTTCGTCACATCGAGCAGCATGTCGATCTCGCGCTTCTGCGCGCGGCCCTCGGCCATCCGGCTGACCACGCGCCACATCCAGCCCGTGCCTTCGCGGCAGGGCGTGCACTGACCGCAGCTCTCGTGCTTGTAGAAGTACGACAAGCGCGCGATCGCACGGACGATGTCGGTCGACTTGTCCATCACAATCACCGCCGCCGTGCCGAGGCCGGAGCGCAACTTGCCGAGCGAGTCGAAGTCCATCGGGCAGTCGATGATCTGCGCCGCGGGCACGCAGCGCACCGAGGAGCCGCCGGGAATGACCGCGAGCAGGTTGTCCCAGCCGCCGCGGACGCCTCCGCAATGCTTCTCGATCAGTTCGCGGAACGGAATCGACATCGCCTCTTCGACGTTGCAGGGCTTGTCGACATGGCCGGAAACGCAGAAGAGTTTCGTGCCGCTGTTGTTCGGCGCGCCGAAGCTCGTGAACCACGAGGCCCCGCGCTTCAGAATGGTCGGCGCGACGGCGATCGACTCGACGTTGTTGACGGTGGTCGGGCAACCGTAGAGCCCCATGCCGGCCGGAAACGGCGGCTTCATCCGGGGCTGGCCTTTCTTGCCCTCGAGCGATTCGAGCATCGCGGTCTCTTCGCCGCAAATGTAGGCGCCCGCCCCGTGATGGATGTAGAGGTCGAACGGCCAGCCGTGGATGTTGTCCTTGCCGATCAGCTTCGCCTCATAGGCCTCCTCGACTGCCGCCTGGAAGCGCTCGCGCTCCTCGATGTATTCGCCGCGAAAATAGATGTAGGCGGCCTCAGCGCCCATGGCGAAGGAGGCGACCAGCGCGCCCTCGACCAGCACATGCGGATCGTTGCGCAGGATCTCGCGGTCCTTGCAGGTGCCGGGCTCAGATTCGTCGGCGTTGATGACGAGATAGTGCGGCCGCTTCGGGTCAACTTTTTTCGGCATGAATGACCATTTGAGGCCGGTCGGGAAGCCCGCCCCGCCCCGCCCGCGCAAGCCCGAGGCCTTCATCTCGGCGACGATCCAGTCGCGTCCCTTGTCGATCAGCGCCTTGGTCCCGTCCCAATTGCCGCGCGACCGCGCGCCCTTCAGGCTGCGGTCGCCGAGGCCGTAGAGATTGGTGAAGATGCGGTCCTTGTCTTCCAGCATCGCTCAGGCTCCCGACTTTTCGTCGATGGGGGCGGGGACCTCGCGATCTTTCGCGCTTGTTCCGCCCTCGAGGAGGTTGGACGCCTGCGCCACCCAGCGCTCGCGATGGATCCGCCCGGGGAAAGCGAGATACGTCCCGACCCAACGGATTTCGGATAGCGTCCAGGCGGCAATCTGATCGAAATGGAATACGCCGAGTTCGTGCAGACGCTTCTCGTTAATCGGGCCGACGCCCTTGATGCGCTGCAGATTGTCGGCCGTTCCCTCGCGCGGGGCCCGGAGGCCTGCAGGGCGAGCGCCGACGGCGTTGGCCTTCTGCTCCGGCGTTGCGTCGGACGGCAGCTTTGCGAGCTCCGCCTTGACTTGAGCTTCCTCGGCTTCCGCGCGGGCTTGCGCAGCCTTCTCGTCCACATGGACGAGATGGGCAGTCACATCCTCGGTAGGGAGAGCGTCGCCGGTCGCCGGCGGAGGCGTCTGCGTCTGCGCCCCCTGCGCGGCGGCGCTTGCCGAAGGTCCGGTCGGCGACGACGGTTGAGCGAGAGCCTGAAACTGCGGCTGCGACGGCGGCAAGTCCTTTGCCTGCGCAGCCGCGTCGTTGACATCAACGAGGCGCGCGTGACCTCCGGCCGCCGAGTCGTTCGCCGGGGCCAGCGTCCCCTTCGCGCCGCTCTTCCCGTCGGCGCCGTATAGCGTCGTCAGCGCGCTAAGGCCGCCGACCGGCTCGGACGAGACGCGGCCGATCTGCGAGCCTTTCTTGACCGGGCGCCCGGCGGCGAGATCGTCGAGGAGCCTGGCGAAATTTTCCGCCGTCAGGTCTTCGTAATAGTCGTCGTTGATCTGCACCATCGGCGCGTTGCAACACGCTCCGAGGCACTCGACCTCGCTCCACGAGAACAGGCCGTCGGCGGTGACACGGTCGGGCTCGCCGACACGCTTGCGCAGCAGCGCCTTGATGTCGTCAGCGCCGCGCAGCACGCACGGCGTCGTGCCGCAGAGCTGAACGTAGTATCGTCCCACCGGCTCGAGGTTGAACATTGTGTAGAAGGTCGCGACCTCGAGCACGCGGATCTTCGGCATGTCGAGCATTTGGGCGACCTTCTCGATCGCGGGCTTCGAGAGCCAGTAAGCGTTCTGCTTCTGGGCGCGCCAGAGGAGCGCAATCACTGCCGACGCCTGACGGCCGGGTGGATACTTGGCGATTTCCTTCTCCGCCCACGCCTTGTTTTCAGGCGTGAACTCGAAGCTGTCGGGCTGCTTCTCGGCAAGGCGACGGACGGACATGGGCTAGACAATCCCGGCGTCGAAACGGGCGAGGCGGCGGGTCATTGGCCGCCTCCGCGCGTGTCGTTGAGGACGAAATACAGCGCGACCATCGCGATTCCGATGACAATCCCGAGGTCGGTCTGGGGCTGGATCAGCGGCTCCCCGGACGTAAGCCGCATGCCGCCGATCAGGACGACAAACGAGGCGACGCCAGAGACGATCAGTCCCGCCCGGTTCTTGAGCGATTCGAGGACGGTCACCGGTCGACCTCCCCGAACACGATGTCGAGAGAGCCGAGGATCGCGCTGACGTCAGCGAGCATGTGCTTGCGGCAGATGAAATCCATCGCCTGCAGATGGGCGAAGCCGGGCGCGCGCAACTTGCAGCGATAAGGCTTGTTGGTGCCGTCCGACACGAGATAGACGCCGAATTCGCCCTTCGGCGCCTCGACCGCGGCGTACACTTCGCCGGCCGGAACTCGATAGCCTTCGGTGTAAAGCTTGAAGTGATGGATCAGCGCCTCCATCGACCTCTTCATGTCGCCGCGCTTGGGCGGCACGACCTTGCCGTCGTCGCTGGAAATCGGACCGTCGCCGTCATGCGACTTCAACTTCTCACAGCATTGTTTCATGATGTGCGACGACTGGCGCATCTCCTGCATGCGGATGAGGTAGCGGTCGTAGCAGTCGCCGTTCTTTCCGACGGGGATGTCGAACTCCATCTCCTCGTAGCACTCGTAGGGCTGCGCCCTGCGAAGATCCCAGGGCGCGCCTGAGCCGCGCACCATCACGCCCGAGAAACCCCAAGACCAAGCGTCCTCAAGCTTCACCACGCCGATGTTGACGTTGCGCTGCTTGAAGATGCGGTTGCCGGTGAGCAGGGTCTCGAGGTCGTCGCAGACTTTGAGAAACGGATCGCAGAATTCGTAGATGTCGTCGATCAGCTTCGACGGCAGGTCCTGGTGCACACCGCCGGGGCGAAAATAGGCGGCATGCATGCGCGAGCCGCTGGCCCGTTCGTAGAACACCATGAGCTTCTCGCGCTCCTCGAAGCCCCAAAGCGGCGGGGTCAGCGCGCCGACATCCAACGCCCCGGTGGTGACACAGAGCAGATGCGACAGGAGCCGCCCGATCTCGGCATAGAGCACGCGGATGAGTTGCCCGCGGCGCGGAACCGTCAGGCCGAGCAGGCGCTCGACCGCCAAAGCATAGGCGTGCTCCTGATTCATCGGGGCGACATAGTCGAGCCGGTCGAGGTAGGGTACGTTCTGGAGGTAGGTACGCGCCTCCATCAGCTTTTCGGTGCCGCGATGCAGGAGGCCGATATGCGGATCGACGCGCTCGACCACCTCGCCGTCAAGCTCCAGCACCAAGCGCAGAACGCCGTGCGCCGCCGGATGCTGCGGCCCGAAGTTGATGGAAAAGTTGCGGAGGTTCTGTTGCTCAGTCATTAGCGGCCGCTCGCTTTCTCGTCGCCCGGCAGCGGCGGTCCCTCCCAGGGACTGAGGAAATCGAACTGGCGGAATTCTTGAGGAAGGCGAACCGGCTCGTAGCGCACCCGCTTCTCCTGGTCGTCGTAGCGCACCTCGACGAACCCGGTCATCGGGAAGTCCTTGCGCAGCGGATGGCCGTCGAAACCGTAGTCGGTGAGAATGCGCCGAAGATCAGGATGGCCCACGAACAGCACGCCGAAGAGATCGTAGACCTCGCGCTCGTACCAGTCCGCGCCCCGATAGACGGCGGTTGCGCTCGCCACCGGCGTCTCCTCGTCGGTCATCGCCTTGACCCGAATGCGCCGGTTCAGCTTCGGCGACAACAGGTGGTAGATGACGTCGAACCGCTTCTCGCGCTCCGGATAATCGGCCCCGGAAAGGTCGATGATCGAGACGAACTGCCCGGCAGGGTCGTCGCGCAAAAACGTCAACACGTCCAGATTGCGCGCCAAATCGACCGTGAGGGTCAGCTCGCCGAACGCCCAGGCCTGATCGACGACCGCGCCGGGAAGCGCCGCGGCGACCTTCTCGCCGATCGTTTTCAACAGCTCGTCCATCGATGCGTCTTTCGTCCTTCGACCGGCGGTCAGCGTTCGATCGTGCCGGTCCGGCGGATTTTCTTCTGCAGCAACAGCACGCCGTAGAGCAGCGCCTCGGCCGTCGGCGGGCAGCCCGGCACGTAGATATCGACCGGAACGATCCGGTCGCAGCCGCGAACGACCGCGTACGAGTAGTGATAATAGCCGCCGCCGTTGGCGCACGAGCCCATCGAGATGACGTAGCGGGGCTCCGGCATCTGGTCGTAGACCTTGCGCAGCGCCGGCGCCATCTTGTTGGTCAGCGTGCCCGCGACGATCATCACGTCCGACTGGCGCGGGCTGCCGCGCGGGGCGAAACCGAAGCGTTCGACGTCGAAGCGCGGCATGGACAATTGCATCATCTCGACCGCGCAGCAGGCGAGGCCGAAGGTCATCCACATCAGCGAGCCAGTGCGCGCCCACTGGATGAGATCATCGGTCGTCGTGACCAGAAACCCCTTGTCGGCGAGTTCGTCGCTGATCGCGCCGAAATAGGAGTCGTCCGCGCCGAACGGCCTGCCCGTAGCAGGGTCAAGCACGCCCTTCGGCGCGGGCGCGACGATCGGGCTATCGCTCAATCCCATTCCAGCGCTCCCTTGTTCCATTCGTAAACGAAGCCGACGGTCAGCACGGCGAGGAAGAGAATCATCGACCAGAAGCCGAGCGGGCCGAGGTGATGGAAAACGATCGCCCAGGGAAACAGGAAGGCCACTTCAAGGTCGAAGATGATGAACAGCAGCGACACCAGATAGAAGCGGGCGTCGAAGCGCATGCGAGCGTCATCGAACGGATCGAACCCACATTCGTAGGGCGACAGCTTCTCCGAATCCGGCGCCTTGAAGGCGAGGAGGAAGGGGGCGACCGCCAGCGCGCCGCAGATCAGCGCGGCCAGGATGACGAAAACGACCAGGGGAAGGTAGTCGGAAATGCTGCTCGGCATCGGCCTGGCTCGCGGTTTTGGACAAGCGCGACGGGCGCTTGCGCCGGATCGACGCAGTCCCCTTGCATGACCGAACGCCTATCGCAGCGCAGCGACGCATGCAAGGCGAAAGGCGGGCATCAGCATCAAGTCGCATAGGCGAGCGCGCCGCCTCGAACCCATGAAACACATGAACGGACAGATTTTTACGACGCAGCGGCGGGGCGTTTGCGACAGACATCTGAAGGAGAAAATGGCGAGAGAGACGGGACTTGAACCCGCGACCTCCGGCGTGACAGGCCGGCGCTCTAACCAACTGAGCTACTCCCCCGCGAGGGTCGGCGGGGGATAAGCCAGTCGCGCCGGCAAGTCAATATGCGCGCGGGCGTTTTGCGCCTCCCCGATCAGCGATCCGGGCGCAGACGTCAGAACTGGCCGACCGCGAACGACCAGCGCCGCATTTCCTCAGGCGTGAGCACATGCATCGTGTCGGGGGGAAGCGATTCCGCCGCGCGCACCAGCGCCGGGTTGACGCCCATATGCTGCGCATAACGCGCGAGCACCGCGACCATCGGCGCGTCTGCGAAACTGCGCTTCGTGTGCTGTCCGAACCATCCCTCGCCCTCGGTCTCGACGATCGACATGCGATGGAGGGCGACCTCGCTGCCCGGCGGCGCAACCCGGCGGACCGCCCCCATCATCGCATAGACGCAGGCGGACAGGCACTCGCCGATATAAGGCCCCGCCTCGCCGTCGGATTGGAAGCGCCCGACGACGCCGGCGATCCGCAGTTCGCGCAAAATATGGCCGAACGCCATCGAGGCGACCACATTGCCGCCGCGCGAGTTGAAGAATACGATTCGTTTGAGCGTCTTGTCTTCAGCGCCGGACTTGAGGAAATCGATGAAAGCCTGCGGCGTCGAGGTCTCGATGACGCCGTCGGCGACGATCACGTGCGGACAGCGGGCGCCGCAACGGCCGACGTCAAGCGACTCGACCCGGAAGGTCATAGACCTGGAATCGGCGCGCGCCGCACCGGGCTGCGCGACACTGCACGCCGCCAGGATCAAACCGAAGGCGGCAAGCCTCCCCAGCCGACGGCTGGTGGGCGGTGACGGGCTCGAACCGCCGACCCTCTCGGTGTAAACGAGATGCTCTGCCAACTGAGCTAACCGCCCCGCCTTCCGTAGCGAGCTAGACTACAGACTCGCGAGCGCGCCGCCAAGCGGCCGTCGCAACGAGCAGAGGTCGCCTCCGGGACCGCCGCCTGGCGAACGAGCGTCGGGCCCGCACCCGGAGTCGGCGGTGGAATCGCGCCGGTGCGCCGCCGCGCAAGGGACGCCAGCGTCGCCACGCGCCAGCCGGAGGCGCGCCGTTTCGGTTTACTTCTTGCTCGACTTCTTGTTGAGAGAGGCTTTGAGCGCCGCGCCGGGCTTGAATCGGGCGTTCTTCGACGCCGCAATCTTGATCTCCTTGCCGGTCGCCGGATTGCGGCCCTTTCCTGCGGCGCGCTCGCGAACCGAGAAGGTGCCGAAGCCGACCAGCCGGACCTCTTCGCCCTTCTTGAGCGTCTTCTCAATGCCCTCCAGCACCGCCTCGAGCGCCTTGGCGGCGGCGACCTTCGTCAGTTCAGCTTCCGTCGCGATATGATCGACGAGTTCGAGTTTGTTCATCGTGGCTCTCCGTTCCAACGCAGCGTCTCTTGCGGGCGCCGTCATCTTGCGCGGCGTTTCGCGCCGCCGCGCGCTCCCCTCTGCTCGCCCCGTGTCGGACGGCGCCAAAGCGGCGCCGCCTGCCCGAATCGACGGCTGAGTTCATCCCATTGCTCACGTTTTGCCCAACGCGCGCAAGGCTTTGCAGAAAGCAGCCACAAAAAAAGATGCGATTTCCGGCGGAAAACGGGCGGTTGACAACGAAAACGCCGCGAATCCTCTCGGATTCGCGGCGCTCATTCTCCGCCCGGGCTGGCAGCGCCCTTGGGACCCGCGCCCGTCAGTGAGCGATCAGCCCCTGCCCTGGCTCTTCGGTCGGCGCCGCGGGCGACACCGCTTTGACCTCTTCCTCCCACACGATCGGGGCGGGCTGGCGCACGAGCGCGTGCTTCAGCACTTCCTCCATCCGGGAGACCGGCACGATCTCCAGCCCGGACTTGACCGAATTCGGGATCTCCACCAAGTCCTTCACATTGTCTTCCGGGATCAGCACCTTCTTGATGCCGCCCCGAAGCGCGGCGAGCAGCTTCTCCTTCAGGCCGCCGATCGGCAGCACCCGCCCTCGCAGCGTGATCTCGCCAGTCATCGCGATGTCGCGGCGGACCGGAATACCGGCCAGCATAGACACGATCACGGTCGCCATGGCGACGCCTGCCGACGGCCCGTCCTTGGGCGTCGCGCCCTCGGGAACGTGGACGTGGATATCGCGTTTGTCGAACAACGGCGGCTCGATGCCGAAATCCACCGAGCGGGACCTCACATAAGACGCCGCCGCGGAGATCGACTCCTTCATCACGTCTCTAAGGTTGCCCGTCACAGTCATCCGCCCCTTGCCGGGCATCATGACGCCTTCGACCGTCAGAAGCTCGCCGCCGACCTCGGTCCAGGCGAGACCGGTCACAAGACCGACCTGGTCGTCGGCCTCGATCTCGCCGAAGCGGTACTTCGGTGGCCCAAGGAACTCGGCGACGTTCTCCGCGGAGACCACGATTCGCTTCTTCTTCGTCGTCAGGATCTCCTTGACCGCCTTGCGGGCGAGGTTGGAGATCTCACGCTCGAGATTGCGCACCCCCGCCTCGCGCGTGTACCGGCGCACGAGTTCCATGACGCCGCTGTCCTCGACCTCAAACTCCTTCGCGTCGAGGCCGTGCTTGGCCATCGAGTTCGGCAAAAGGTGACGCTTGGCGATCTCAAGCTTCTCGTCCTCGGTGTAGCCGGCAATACGGATGATCTCCATGCGGTCCATCAAGGGCGGAGGAATGTTGAGCGTGTTAGCGGTGGTGACAAACATCACACTGGACAGGTCGTAGTCGACCTCCAGATAATGGTCGTTGAACGTCGCATTCTGCTCGGGATCGAGCACTTCGAGCAGGGCCGACGACGGATCTCCACGGAAATCCATGCCCATCTTGTCGATTTCATCGAGAAGGAATAGCGGGTTCGAGGACTTGGCCTTCCGCATCGACTGGATGACCTTGCCGGGCATGGAGCCGATGTAGGTCCGCCTGTGGCCGCGGATTTCCGCCTCGTCGCGTACGCCTCCGAGCGACATGCGGACAAATTCGCGCCCGGTCGCCTTGGCGATCGACTTGCCAAGCGAGGTCTTGCCGACGCCGGGCGGGCCAACGAGGCAGAGGATCGGGCCGGTAAGCTTGTTGGCCCGCTGCTGCACGGCGAGATACTCGACAATGCGCTCCTTGACCTTGTCGAGGCCAAAGTGATCGGCGTCGAGGACCGCCTGCGCGGCCGGAAGGTCCTTTTTGATCTTCGAGCGCCGCTGCCACGGGATCGACAGCAGCCAGTCCAGATAGTTACGCACGACCGTGGCCTCGGCCGACATCGGCGCCATCTGGCGCAGCTTCTTGACTTCGCCCAGCGCCTTCTCGCGGGCTTCCTTGGTGAGCTTCGTCGCCTTGATGCGCTCCTCCAGCTCGGACATCTCGTCGCGACCTTCCTCGTCGCCGAGCTCCTTCTGGATCGCCTTCATCTGCTCGTTGAGGTAGTACTCGCGCTGCGTCTTCTCCATCTGCCGCTTGACGCGCGTGCGGATTCGCTTCTCGACCTGCAGGACTGAGATCTCGCCTTCCATCAGCGCCAGGCACTTCTCGAACCGCTTCGCGATCGAGCGCGTCTCCAAAATGCCCTGCTTGTCGGAGAGCTTGACCGCCAGATGCGAGGCGATCGTGTCGGCGAGCTTGCCGTAGTCGTCGATCTGGTTGACAGCGCTGACGACCTCGGGCGAGATTTTTTTGTTGAGCTTCACATAGCTCTCGAATTCGGACACGACCGAACGGGACAGCGCCTCGGCCTCGATCTTCTCGATCGGCTCGTCGGCGACCGCCTGGGCCTCCGCCATGAAATAGTTGTCGCCGGGAATGTACCGGGTCACCTCGGCCCGCGAAGCGCCCTCCACCAGCACTTTCACAGTGCCGTCCGGCAGCTTGAGGAGTTGCAGGACGCTGGCCAGCGTCCCGGTCGCGAAAATCGCCTCGGGCGCCGGGTCGTCGTCGGCGGCGTTTTTCTGTGTCGCCAGCAGGATCGGCTTGTCCGACTTCATCACCTCTTCGAGCGCGCGGATCGACTTCTCGCGCCCGACGAACAACGGCACGATCATGTGCGGGAAGACGACGATATCGCGCAGCGGCAGGACGGGATAGACGTCGAGCGTGCCTGGGGCGATGGTCTTTCGTTGGCTGGTCATGGCTATCCTTTTCGAAGGCCGGTTCAAGGCCTGCCCCTTGTTCGGGTTGACCGACTTGCGCCGGCTATGTCTGTCACCGACCGGCGCCCAGTCGCTTATGCGTCCCGCCTAATTCGTCGGCCGGGCGGGGCGGCCACGATTCCATCACGCAAAGTTCGTCCCGCCTCCCCGGAATCGATATGCCTTCCCGAAGATGGGCCTCAACGCCCGCAGTTTCAAGCGCGGCCGTTCGCGGCCATTGATTACGCCGTCAACTCGCCCGTTCGGCGCGCTCCGCGTAGATGTAGAGCGGACGCGCCTTGCCCTCGACCACCTCGGGCCCGATCACGACTTGCTCGACGCCGTCGAGCCCCGGAAGATCGAACATCGTGTCGAGTAGAATTCCTTCCATGATCGAACGCAGGCCGCGCGCGCCGGTGCGCCGCTCGATCGCCTTCTTGGCAATCACGTTCAGCGCGTCGTCCTGGAAGGTGAGGTCGGTGTTCTCCATCTCGAACAGCCGCTGGTACTGCTTGACCAGCGCGTTCTTCGGCTCGGTCAGAATTTTCTTCAGCGCCTCTTCGTCGAGATCTTCGAGCGTGGCGATCACCGGAAGGCGGCCGACGAATTCCGGAATGAGGCCGAACTTCAAGAGGTCCTCCGGCTCCACGTCGCGGAACACTTCGCCGGTGCGGCGGTCGTCCGGGGCCTGGACCTTGGCGGCGAAGCCGATGGAGGTCCCCTTCCCTCGCGCGGAAATGATCCGCTCGAGGCCGGAGAAGGCGCCGCCGCAGACGAAGAGAATGTTGGTGGTGTCCACCTGCAGGAACTCTTGCTGCGGATGCTTGCGACCGCCCTGCGGCGGCACGCTGGCGATCGTCCCTTCCATGATTTTCAGAAGGGCCTGCTGCACGCCCTCGCCCGACACGTCGCGGGTGATCGAGGGGTTGTCGGACTTGCGGCTGATCTTGTCGATTTCGTCGATATAGACGATGCCCCGCTGCGCCCGCTCGACATTGTAGTCGGAGGCCTGCAGAAGCTTCAAGATGATGTTCTCGACGTCCTCGCCGACGTAGCCCGCCTCGGTCAGCGTGGTGGCGTCGGCCATGGTGAAGGGCACGTCGAGGATTCGGGCAAGCGTCTGGGCAAGCAGCGTCTTGCCGGAGCCGGTCGGGCCAATCAGCAGAATGTTGGATTTGGCGAGTTCGACGTCGCCGTGCTTGGTGGCGTGATTGAGCCGCTTGTAATGGTTGTGGACCGCCACGGAGAGAACGCGCTTGGCCTGCGACTGCCCGATCACGTAATCATCGAGAACCTTGCAAATCTCACGCGGAGTCGGAATGCCATCCTTGCTCTTGACGAGCGAGGTCTTGCTCTCCTCACGAATGATGTCCATGCACAGTTCGACACATTCGTCGCAGATGAAGACGGTCGGCCCGGCGATGAGCTTGCGAACCTCGTGTTGACTCTTGCCGCAGAAGGAGCAGTAGAGCGTGTTCTTGGCGTCGCCGTCGGCTTTGGCCATTGTCTTTCTCCAACTCGGCTGCTCTTTCTCGAATCGAGACGCAGCCTAAGCATCTTGAACTAACGAAACGTAGCCTCCGACTCCCTCCCGCCGTCTGCCGCGTCCCTGCTTACCCGGCGTCGCACCCTCCGACGCCGGATTTACCAAGCAACCACTAAACTCCGGGCGAAATCAAGTCGTTCCTGGAAAAATGGCCGCATAATGGCGGAGCAAGAATCAAGCCAGCGGAGGCGCCGGCTCGGATCACGTCAGAGCCTTAACCTCTTCCGCCTCGAGCGCCCGCTTGGTCGTCACCTCATCCACGATGCCAAACGCCTTGGCTTCCTCGGCCGACATGAAGTGGTCGCGGTCCAGAGTTCTCTCTATGGCCTCGTAGGGCTGGCCGGTGTGATGAACGTAAATCTCATTCAGCCGCCGCTTCACCTTGAGAATGTCCTCGGCATGACGCTGAATGTCGGACGCCTGCCCCTGGAAGCCGCCGGACGGCTGATGGACCATGATTCGCGAGTTCGGCAGGGCGAACCGGCTGCCCTTCTCGCCGGCCGCAAGCAAAAGCGATCCCATCGAAGCGGCCTGCCCGATGCACAAGGTCGTCACCTTGGGCCGAATAAACTGCATCGTGTCGTAGATCGATAGTCCCGCCGTCACGACGCCGCCCGGCGAATTAATGTACAGGGCGATGTCTTTTTTCGGATTCTCCGCCTCAAGAAACAGAAGCTGCGCCACCACCAGCGACGCGGATACGTCCTCAACCGGCCCGATAAGAAAGACGATCCTTTCGCGCAGGAGGCGCGAGAATATGTCGAAAGAACGCTCTCCGCGCGCCGACTGCTCGATCACGATCGGCACGAGGTTATTGTAATAGTAGTCGATCGGATCGCGCATTGGCTCTTTCTTCCAGAAGAGATGTTCGGCGGACGCCTCGCCGTAGATAGGCGCCAAGCGCCTTTCCGAAAAGAGGCGCCGACCGCCCGTCTCGCGGGGCGGCCGCCGCCCCTCCTCTTGTTGTGATCAGCTCGTCGGCTGCTCGGCTTCCGTGACCGCCGGCTCCAACGCGGCGTTATCTTTTGCCGCCGGGGACGGCGCCTCGTCATCCAGCGGCTTCATCAGATCGTCCTTGGAAACCTTGCGCTCCACGACCTTCACGAGTCCGAGGATGTGATCCACCACTTTCTCCTCGTAGATCGGGGCGCGCAATTCGGCCAGCGCCTGCTGGTTGTTGCGATAGAAGTCCCAAACCTGTTTCTCTTGCCCCGGATACTGGCGCGCACGCGCGATCAGCGCCTGGGTCATCTCTTCGTCGGCGATCTTGACGTCCGCCTTGGTCCCGACTTCGGCGAGCAGCAGACCAAGGCGGACGCGGCGCTCCGCAATCCTCCGGTAGTCCGCTCGGGCCGCCTCCTCGGTGGTGTTCTCGTCGGCGAAGCTGCGGCCGGAAGCCTGCTGCTCCTGCATCACCTGCGACCAGATCCCATCGAATTCCTGGTTGACGAGCCCCTCGGGCAGTTCGAAGGAATAGAGCGCGTCGAGCTTGTCGAGCAACTGGCGCTTGACCTTGTCGCGCGAGACCCGCGCGTAGTCGGCCACCATCCGGTCGCGCAAGAATTCCTTGAGCTTGTCGAGACCCTCGAAGCCGAGGCCCTTGGCGAACTCGTCGTCGACAGCGAAGGCTTCCGGCGCGGCGACCGCCTTCACCGTCACGTCGAACTCGCCCGTCTTGCCCGCCAGCGAACGCACCGCGTAGTTCTCGGGGAAGGTCGCGTGAACACCCCGCTTGTCGCCGGCGGCGACGCCGAGCAGCTGATCCTCGAATCCGGGAATGAAGGTATTGGAGCCGAGCAGCACCTCGATGTCGCGGCCCTCGCCGCCCTCGAACGGAGCGCCGTCGATCTTGCCGTCGAAATCGACGGTGACCCGATCCTGCGCCTCGGCCGTCGCGCCTTCGGGCTTGTCGGCGAACTTGCGGCGGCCGTCGGCCAGACGATCGAGCGCGTTGGCGACGTCGGAGTCCTCGACGTCCGTGGTCAACCGCTCGAGTTCGATCTGGGAGAAGTCGCCGATCTCGACGGTCGGCAGCACCTCCAGGGCGATCTTGAAGGTGAGATCGCCGCGCGCCTCGAGCGCCGCGTCGATTTTCGTCTGATCGGTCGGCAGTTCGACTTTCGGCTCGCGGGCGAGGCGCAAATTGTTGTCGTCAACGATCTTCTTGTTGGCGCTGTTAATCGCGTCCTGGACGACATCGGCCATCACCGACTTGCCGTAGATCTTGCGCAGGTGCTCGACCGGCACCTTGCCCGGTCGGAAGCCCTTGATCTGGGCCTTCGACTTGAGCTCAGCCAGCTGTCCGTTCAACTTCGCCGCGAGGTCGCTCGCCGGAAGGAAAATGTCGTATTCGCGCTTGAGCCCCTGGCTCAGCGTCTCCGTCACCTGCATCGTCCAATCCGCCTTGTTCTTATGGGCCAGGTTTCCCTTAGCCCATTTCCGACTGTCGCCAAAGCGTCATCCGCGCCTGCGCCGACCGCTGGTCTGGAGAGCCGCTCCTTGAGGATCGACCTCAGGAACGGACGGGAACTGGTGCGGGCGGAGGGACTCGAACCCCCACAACTTTCGTCACCGGAACCTAAATCCGGCGCGTCTACCAATTCCGCCACGCCCGCGTTCGGCGTCTCCGCCATGCGGGCGCCCTGAGCTTTGGCGCGCTCTATATCAGCTTGTCCGCGCGCGCCAGCGAAAAATATGCCGGCGGCGGCGATCCGGCGGGCGTAGCGTCGAAGACTCGGTTGCCTGGCCCGCCCGGTTCGCTAACAAGTGCGGCAAGACGCGGCGTCTAGGGTCGGAGCGGCGATTGTCTCGGAATTCAGGAGCTTGCCCATCGTGACGATTATCCGGCCGGATCGCTTCGACGGGGCGCATGGCGCTGCTCGTCACGATACGCCTCGGCTTGGGCCAGCGGCGACCCGCCGCGCCTTTCTCGGCTGCGGGCTCGCCGCCGCGGCCTGGGGCCTCGCGCCCGCCAAGGCCGGGGCCCCAGCTTCGCAGCCTGACGGTTTCATGGCTCTCGAGGCGGCGCCGTCGCGCCTCGCCTTCCTCCCGCCGCCCGCCGACGCGGCCGCGGCCGTCGCCTATTCCGGAGCGATCCCCGGGCCGCTCTTGAGGTTGAAGAAGGGCGAGGAGCTGAAGCTCAGGTTTTCCAACAAGCTCGCCGAACCGACGACGCTCTGCTTCGCCGGCCTCAGGACGGCCAACGCGGTCGCCGGCTACGGCGGGCTCACCGGCCCACGGCTCGCTCCGGGGGCGAGCGCCGACATCCGCTTCGCGCCGCCCGACCCGGGGTTCAATCTCTATTTTCCCCACGCCGGCGCGACCGACGCCGGGCAGCAGGGGCGCGGGCTGTTCGGCCCGATCATCGTCGACGAAGCCGAGAAGCCCGACGTGGACGAGGATTTTGTCGTCGTCCTGTCCGACTGGAGTTTTGACGACAAGGGCCAGATCAAGAACGACTTTTCCGATCCCACGCTCGCCCGCGGCGCCGGACGCAGGGGAAGCCTGGTCTTCGCCAACGACGGTGGCGCGCCGCTGCGCCTTCAGGCCCGCCCGGGCGCGCGGGTGCGCATGAGGCTCGGCAACGCGGCGACCGCGCGCCTGACCAATGTCGGGATCGACGGGGCCACGACGCTGATCGTCGCTGTCGACGGTCAGCCGTGCGAGCCGTTCGAGCCGCTGCGCAACCAGTTCCCAATGGGTCCCGGCGCCCGGTTCGAGCTCGTCTTCGACATGCCGCGCCAGGCAGGGGCGACGGTCACGTTCGTGCTGCGCTGGGAGGCCGGCGCGCCCGACGTCCCGTTCGTCGCCATCACCTCGGACGGCGATCCCGTCGCCCCCCGCTCAGGGCCCGCCCGCCTGCCTCCGAACCCGGCCCTGCCGGCGGAGATCGCGCTGGAAGCGGCGCGCAGCTTCGACGTCGTCGTGACCGGCGGCGGCGCGGCGCCGTTCGCCGTCAACGGCGTGACCTTCGCCGACTGGTCGCCGAAGCCGCTGGCTTTGGTTCCGCGCGGCGCGCCGGCCGTGTTCGCCTTCGCCAACAAGACCGCGGTCGTCCAGGCGATGCGGCTCGGCGGCCATGTCGCCCGCCTGCTGCATTCGATGGACGACGGCTGGGAGCCCTACTGGCGCGACACCCTTTTGATCCAGCCCGGCCGCACCCTCCACGTCGCCTTCATCGCCGACAACCCCGGCAAGTGGCCGATCGAATCGGCGATTCCCGAGCACCGCGCCGCCGGAGTCGGGGCGTGGTTCCAGGTCGGATGAGCGGGCAAAATGGGGCAGGACCGCGCAAACATCGGTCATTCATCATCGGTTTTGCGAAGGTCTCGTATCCGACCCTTTGCCGCCCTTCCCCCCTCCACGCCGGTACGGGAAGAGGTCGGCAGGAACGGACCCTCCGGAAGCTGGCCCCGAACGCGTGCGTTCGAGCGTTTCGCCTGTCCCGACGTGATGGCACTCTACCGAAACTCCGGCATAATTGACTGCTATGGGCGCTAGCGACCCGATCACGGCTGCGGTGTTTTCTGCATTCATCAAGTGCCCGATGAAGGCGCATCTCTTGGCAAGCGGCGCGCCCCTAACGGGTGCCTTCTTCGCCGACATGGAGACGCGCATATCGTCCATGTATAAAGCGGGAGCGAAGCAGCACCTGCGCGTCGGAACGGACGCGGCCAACCCTCTCAATTTCGGAGAAATATGGCGCGACCCCGACTGCGCAACTGTCACCCGTGAGGTCGACTGCGAAACAGCCATCTATGACTTCGCGTTGCCGCCGCGCAGACCGGGACGCCGCCAACCGCAGAAATTAAAGCCACCTAGCAACTTTGTCCCCGTGTTGTTTCTACCCTGGGACAAGCTGGACGTTTCCGACACCCTAGCCATGTGTTTCGGTGCGCTCGCGCTGTCGCAGGCCACCGGGATAGTGCCAGACACCGGAGTACTGATCTACGGCGAGAGACATCGCCGCAAAACTGTGAAGATGGCCGACTACTTGGCCCGAACACGCCAGATCATCGAAGCAATCGAGGCAAGTCGCCAAGGCCAGAAGCCACCTCCGCTCGTTCTGAACGATCATTGTTCCGTCTGCGATTTCCAGTCGAGGTGTCGCGATCTTGCCATCGAACATGACGATTTGAGCCTGCTCACCGCGATGACCGGCAAGGAACGGGCGAAATGCAATGCCAAGGGAATATCCACGATAACACAGTTGTCCTACGGCTAACGCCCCCGACGGCATAAGCGGACCAAACCTGACGCCGAGGATTCCACAAAATCTGCCAAGCGCGCCGCTCCGGTCGTCAAGAACGATCACAAACTCAGGGCTCTGGCGATTAAGAAGAACCAGATCCATGTGGTCGGAGCCCCGTCGCTAAAGTTCACCGGCGTCCCAATTTTCCTTGATGTTGAGGAGATGCCGGACAGGGACTTCTACTATCTTGTCGGGCTTCGGTTCGAATCCGGTGGCGAACAGGTGGAGCGCTCGTTCTGGGCCGACGGGTTGGATGGCGAGCGCATAATATGGGAGAACTGCCTGCAGACGCTCAAGGCGATCGGGAATGCGCAGATCGTCAGCTACGGCGCGTACGAGACCCGATATCTCAAGCAGATGAGGGAGCGCTATATTCTGGTGCCTGAGGACGTGGAATTTGTTGATCGCCTCATTGAAACGTTGGTCAACCTCGTCGGTCGCATCTACGGCAAGGTCTACTTCCCGACATTTTCGAACAGCCTCAAGGAAGTCGGCCGATACCTCGGGTTCGAGTGGGCTTGGCGAGGGGCTTCGGGCGCTGCGACAGCACTACTGCGGCGAGCCTGGGAACTCAGCGCAGACGACGGGCTCAAGAGCGTACTGATCGGCTACAACATCGACGATTGCCGAGCGACCGCGACGGTCGCGGACGCTCTGGTGCGCATATGCGCAGGGGGCGCCTCCGGTCTCAATGCGGTCGATGTCGGTTCGCTGGATGTCGGTTTCCAACACTCCTGGGGCAAACTCGACTGCGCCCTGCCGGAGTTTGAGAAGATCAACAACGCAGCGTACTGGGACTATCAACGTGACAAGATATATATTCGGTCAAATCCATCCCTCCGGGGAGCCGCAAAAAGAAACCGCAGGATCAGCCGCCGCGCTCTGCCGGTCAACACGACGGTTGGCCCTTCTCGCCCACGTAACTGCCCGACCTGCAATTCGACACGGATATCCATGAATGGAAGAGACCGACGGATAGTTTTTGACATGCGGTTTTCTGATGGTTGTTTACGGAGATGGGTTGTAAATTATATCGTTGATCGATATAAATGTCGTGACTGTAATTTTTCATTCGCCTCTGATGATCATAAATTGGATAAATCTCCCTACGGAGCAAATGTCGTTGCGTATGTTCTGTATAACATTATTGAAGTTCATATTCCGCAATTAAAGCTATCGAACATTGTGCACAAAATGTTCCGATACCCGTTAGTGCAGTCTACGATAAATCGGATAATACAAAGATCCGCTCAGAAATATCGAGATACCTATGAAGAAATCAGGGAACGCCTATCGCATGGCAAGTTAATACATGCCGATGAGACACATGTTAGCGTAAAAGGGATAGATTCCTACGTATGGGTGTTCACTAGTATGGAGGACGTGATCTATATTTGGTCAGAAACGCGAGAAGGCTCTACGGCGACAGAATTTCTCAAAGACTTCAAAGGGGTGTTGGTGTCCGATTTCTATTCTGCTTACGATTCGGTCAATTGCCCTCAGCAGAAATGCTTGATTCACTTAATTCGCGACTTGAACGACGATATTCACCAGGAACCTTTCAACAAGGAAATGAAGGAGATCGTACAGGAATTTGCGGCCATTTTGAAACCCATAATTGAGACGATAGACCGCTTCGGCTGAAGGCCCGCTTCCTAAGAAAACACAAAGTCTCTGTGTCGAAATTCTATGACGCGCTACTTGGTCGGAAATACCACACCGAATTGCGCAAAAGTCTCAGGAACGGTTGTGTGTCCAGGGAAGGCTGGCATGTTCAGCAGGGGAAAGGCCTGCCGGGGCAAGAATCAGAGGCCCCGTAGTTTGGATAGCAGGGTGGCGGGAAACCAAGACTCTGA
>Ga0074045_10000585_pt1 | contig 35378 bp, 26 predicted proteins | sample BogForMeECP23OM2_FD_94442 | JGI IMG/M metagenome (GOLD analysis project Ga0074045, IMG submission 94442) | Bog forest soil microbial communities from Calvert Island, British Columbia, Canada - Bog Forest MetaG ECP23OM2 | ecosystem: Environmental > Terrestrial > Soil > Wetlands ...
CTATCTCGGCGCCCGGCTCGGTGCCGCCGGCGCCCCGGCGGTGCCCCGCCTCGCCGACCTCATCCGCTGCCGCGGCCAGCCCGCCTGAACGGGACGCCGCCCGGGGTTCTGCCCCGATTACCTCGCGGGCAACCCCGCGCTGACCATCGTCGGCGATGGGGCCGCGACGCGCAGCTTCGCCGAGCTGTCGGCGGCCTCCAACCGTGTCGCGAACGGGCTGCGGGGCGTCGGCGTGCAGCGCGGCGACCGCATCCTGCTGATGCTCGGCAACGTCGTGCCGCTGTGGGAGGTGATGCTGGCGGCGATGAAGCTCGGCGCGGTGGTGATCCCCGCGACGACGCTGCTGTCCACCTCCGACCTCGCCGACCGCATCGCGCGCGGGCGGGTGAAGCACATGATCGCCGCCGCCGCCGACACACCGAAGTTCGAGGGGCTTGAGGCGAAGGTGTCGCGCATCGCGGTGGGCGAGGACACCCCGCGCGGCTGGCTCGCCTATGCCGGCCTGCGCGAGGGGTCGGACAGCTTCTCGCCCGACGGCGTCACCAAGGCCGACGACCCGCTGCTGTTGTATTTCACCTCCGGCACCACGGCGCGGCCGAAGCTCGTGCTGCACAGCCACGCCTCGTATCCGATCGGGCATCTGTCGACGATGTACTATCTGGGTTTGCAGCCGGGCGACGTGCATTTGAACGTGTCCTCGCCGGGCTGGGCGAAGCATGCGTGGAGCTGCTTCTTCGCGCCCTGGATCGCCGGTGCCACCGTGTTCATCGCCAACCAGCCGCGCTTCTCCGCGCGCGCGTTGCTCGACGCGATCGTGGCGGGCGGGGTGACGACGCTGTGCGCGCCGCCGACGGTGTGGCGCATGCTGATCCAGGAGGACCTGCGCGCCTGGAAGACCAGCCTGCGCGAGGTGTGCGCGGCGGGCGAGCCGCTCAACCCCGAGGTGATCGAGCAGGTGCGCGCCGCCTGGGGGCTGACGATCCGCGACGGCTACGGCCAGACGGAGACCACCGCGCAGATCGGCAACCCGCCGGGCCAGACCGTCAAGCCCGGCTCGATGGGCCGCCCCCTGCCCGGCTACCGCATCCGCCTGCTGGACGTGAACGACCAGGACGCCGAGGAGGGCGTGGTCTGCATCGCGCTCGATCCCGGCCCGATCGCGCTGATGCGCGGCTACCAGACCGACGAGGGCACGATCGAGCCGTTGACCGGCACGGTGTACCGCACCGGCGACGTCGCGGCGCGCGATGCCGACGGCTACCTGACCTATGTCGGCCACGCCGACGACATCTTCAAAGCGAGCGACTACCGCATCAGCCCGTTCGAGCTGGAGAGCGTGCTGATCGAGCATCCCGCGGTCGCCGAGGCGGCGGTGGTGCCGGCGCCCGACCCGGTGCGGCATGCGATCATCAAGGCGTATGTGTCGCTGGTCGCGGGAGAGACGGCGTCGCGCGATGTTGCGCTGTCGATCTTCCTGCACGTGCGCGAGCGTGTCTCGCCGTTCAAGCGCGTCCGCCGGCTGGAGTTCGCGGAGCTGCCGAAGACGATCAGCGGCAAGATCCGGCGGGTGGAGCTGCGCAAGGCCGAGGAGACGCGCGCGGCACGGGAGCCGGCGGAGTACCGCGAGGAGGATTTCCCGGAGCTGCGGTGATTACCGCGTGTTGCCGGCGGCCGCTGCGCGGCCGATCCGGCCGAGATGCGTATCGCCGAAGCCGCTCGCGTACTTCAGCCCATAGCCGAGCATGCGATCGAAGCCGATATGCGCGACCCAGATCACGGCCAGCGACAGCAGGAAGGAACTGCCGGCCAGCATGCTCACGACAGCGAGCAACCCCGGCGCCGCGCCGGTGTGCGCGGCGTTGTAGCAAGCCGCGCCCGTGCGGGGATTGGCGAGATAGCCCAACATGCTGACATCCGGCACCAGGAACAGCGCCGCGAACAGCCACCACGACTCCCCGAGCCACCGGTAGGCGAGCAGACACGCGGCGAACACCAGCGCACCCTCGACCCGCAGCAGCACGCGCGGCACGCCGTTGACCGCGCCGCCGTGCGGCGTTGCCGCTACATCCGCACCAGCCATCCATGCCCCCGCCGTTCCGCCTCAACCCGCGGACATGGACCAGCCGGTCCCAGGCGGCAACGTGTGCCGCCCGCTTGCGGGGTCAGAGGCGCATCTTGCACGAAACCCGGCGCATCTCACGCGCCATGCAGCGGCACCCAGGTCGAGGACCAGTGGCTCGCCGGATCCGGATCGGATGGCGGCGGACCGGATCCGGACTGCGTCCAATCATCCCGGCCCGATCCGGCGTGGTGGGCGTGGTGGCCGATCAGTGCGATGTCGCCCCCGTTCGGCGTGTCCGAGGTAAGGTCCGCGAGGCCGACCTTGTCGCGTTGCCCGCCGGCATCGGTTCCGCCGATGAACGGCGGTGCCGCGTTCACTTGGAGGCTCTCGACGTTCAGCGACGGCTGGCTGCCATTGTGCGAGGACGGCGGCGGATCGAGGATCTCCGTCCCGCCGTGGCCGTCCGATACCGTAATGAAGCTCGAGGTGGTGTAGCTACCGTTGAACTGCAGTTGGTCGACGGTGTGGTTCGACCCGTCGGTCGCGACGAAAGTGAGCGTGCCGGATGTCGAACTGCCGGAGTAGGACAAGCCCGACAAGCTGCTTGCGTTCAACACGTCGATCACGTCGTTGCCGGCGAAGCCGGTGATGCTCGCGTCGAAGTTGCCTGGCGAACCGAACACCTCGTTGCCGAGCGCCAGCGTTCCCGTCGACCCAACGAACGTGGCCGCGTGGCTGGCATCGACCCCGGCGCCGAACTCGAGCGTGCCGGCCGGCCCGATGTCGAAGGCGCCGATGCCCGTGGAGGAGCCTACCGACGACGCGATGTCGATCAGGCCGCCGTTGGCGTTGATCTGGGCCGCCTTGATGGTGCCGTTGACGATCGTCTGGCCGGAATCCTGCGTGAACGTGTTGAGACCGGTGGTCCATAGAGCGTCGCATTCGCATTGACGTTGATGTCGCCGTTGTTGGTCGCGTTGCCGTTCACGATCAGGTTGGTCGGAGCGGTGCCGGTGCCGCTCAGGGTCAGCACACCGTCGTTCTCGAGACCGGCCGCCGTCACCGTCGTCGCAGCGCTCAGGCCGGCGCTGCCGATGACGATCTGCGCCTGATTGCTCGTGCCATAGCCCTGGTTGGTCAGCATTCCGCCGATCGTCACATTGCTGCCGCCGTCGCCGCCGTCAGGGTCGATCGACAGGTTGCCGACATTGGTGAACCCGGTCGTCGTCTTCAGCGAGACCGCACCGGCGCCGTTTCCGGAGTTACCCCGCAGCACCAGGTTCCCGTCGTTGAGCGACAGCTCGCTCAACGCGGAGCTGCTGGTGCCCGCGCCGATCGAAACCCGCGCGTCGGCGCCGTCCAGTTCCAGCGATGATCCGACGCCGATGGACTTGATACGGCTGCCGACTTCCAGGTCCGCCTCGCCGCTGACCCGCACGGCTCCTGTCAACGTGGAGGGAACCCCACCGGTGATGTCGAGGACCGCTTCGTTGGTGGTGCCGCTTCCGCTGTTGCCCTGCAGGGTCAGATCGCCCGTACTGATCAGCCCCGTCGCCGTCACTGTCGTCGAGGCGTTCATGCCGGCGTTGCCGATGCTGACCTGGGCCGGGCTGCCCGAAATGTAGCCCTGGTTGGTCAGCACTCCGCCAATCGTCAGTGTGCTGCCGCCGTCGCCGCCATAGCTATCGACCTCCAGATTGCCGACATTGTCGAAACCCGTCGTCGTGGTCAGCGCGACGCCGCCGGCGCCGCTGCCGGAACCGCCGCGCAGCAGCAGGGTGCCGTTGTTGAGCGACAGCAGGCCCAACGCCGAGCTGGTGGTGGCCGCACCGATCGAAACCCGCGCTTGCGCGCCGTCCAGCTCCAGCGATGATCCGACGCCGATGGACTTGATGTTGCTGCCGACCTCCAGGTCCGCATCGCCGCCAACGCGCACGGTTCCCGTCAACGTGGAGGACACGCCGCCGGTGATGTCGAGCGCCGCCTCGTTGGTGGTGCCGCTTCCAGTGTTGCCCTGCAGGGTCAGGTCGCCGGTATTGGTCAGTCCGGTCGCCGTCACCGTGGTCGAGGCACTCAGGCCCTGGTTGCCGATGGTGGCCTGATTGGCGTTGGTCAGCGATCCGCCGAACGTCAGCGTGCTGCCGCCATCGCTTCCGGACTGGTCGACCTGCAGGTTGCCGGCATTGCTGAAGCCGGTGGTTGTCGTCAGCGTCGCGCCGCCCGCGCCATAGCCGCTGTTGCCGCGCAGTATCAGGGTTCCATCGTTGAGCGACAGCTTGGCCAGGGCGGAACTCGTCGTGCCCGCGCCGATCGACACGCGCGCGTGTGTGTGCCGTCCAGTTCGACTTGCGAGCCGATCCCGATGGTCTTGATGTCGTTGGCAAGTTCGACGTCGGCGTTTCCGCTGACACGCCCGGTTCCTAACGTCGTCGAGGAGACGCCGCCGGTGACCTTAAAGACGGCCTCGGCCGTGGAGCCGCTCGAGGCGTTGCCCTGAATGAGGAGCGAGTCGTTGTTGATCAGACCTTTCGCCGTCACCGTCGTCGAGGCGACCAGTCCCGTATTGCCGATGCTGGTCGCGCCGGTGTTGCTCAGCATGCCGCCAAGCGTCAGGCTGCTGCCGCCATCGCCACCGTTAACGTCGACCTGCAGATTGCCGAGGTTGGTGAACTTGGTCGTCGTGGTCAGCGCGGCGCCGCCGGGGCCGTAGCCGCTGTTGCCTCGCAGCAGCAGGGTTCCATCGTTGAGCGACAGCTGGCTCAAGGCGGAACTTGTCGTGCCTGCGCCGAGCGACAGCCGCGCGGTCGCGCCGTCCAGCTCCAGTCCCGATCCGTTTCCGATCGCCGTGATCGTACTGCCGACCTCCAGGTCCGCATCGCCGCCGACGCGCACGGATCCTGTCAGCGTGGAGGATACCGCACCGGTGATGTCCAGGATCGCTTCGTCGGTGGTGCCGCTCGCGTTGTTGCCCTGTAGCGTCAGCGCATCGTTGTTGACGCGGCCGGTCGCCGTCACCGTCGTCGAGGCGCTCAGGCTGTTGTTGCCGATGGTGGTCTGATCGCTGTTGGTCAGTGTTCCGCCAAGGGTCAGCGTGCTGCCCCCGTCCTGGCCGTAGTAGTCGACCCACAGATTGCCGAGGTTGGTGAACCCGGTGGTCGTGGTCAGCGTGGCGCCGCCGCCGCCGTCACCGCTGTCGCCGCGCATCAGCAGGGTGCCGTCGTTGACCGACAGCTGGCTCAAGGCGGAACTGCTTGTGCCCGCGCCGAGGGACACCCGCGCCTGGGCCCCGTCCAGCTCCAGCGCCGATCCGTTGCCGATCGTCGTGATCGTGTTGCCGACCTCCAGGTCCGCATCGCCGCCGACGCGCACCGACCCTGTGACCGTCGAGGGCCCGGTTCCCGTGATGTTGAGGATCGCCTCGTTGGTGGCGCCGTTCGCGATATTGCCCTGAACGATCAGCTGGCCGTTGTTCACCAGCCCGCTCGCCGTCACCCGCGTCGCGACGCCCGGGGCGCCGTTGACGCCGAGGGAGGTGTTGCCGATGGAGGCGACGCCGTTGTTGGTCAGCGTGCCGCCGAAAGTGACGGTCGTGGCTCCGTCGTTGCCGTAGTAGTCGATGATCAGCTGGTCGTCGTTGGTGAAGTTCGTGGTTGTCGTGATCGTGGTTCCGCCGGCACCAAGGTCGCAGTTGCCGTCGAAATTCGCGGTCCCGTCGTTGAGCGTCAGCCCGCTCAGGGCTGAACTGCTCGCCCCTGCGCCGATCGACGCGCGCGCCTCGGTCCCGTCGACCTGCAGGAAGCCGCCATAGCCGATCGCGGTGATCCCGTTGCTGAGCTCCAGGTCCGCATCGCCGAGGACGCGTATCGACCCGGTCACCGTCTCCGGTGTGGACCCGCTGATCGCCAGCGTCGCCTGATCGGTCGTGCCGCTTGATGCATTGCGCTGCAGCGTCAGAAAGCTGCCGCTGCTGTTGCTGAGCCCGTCGGCCGTGACCGTCGTCGACGCGTTCAGCGCGGTGTAGCCGATGTTGGTGACGTTCGCGTTGCTGAGCGTCCCGCCGATCGAGACGTGGTCGCCGTTGCCGGTGACATTGAACGTGCCGTCGTCGTTCACCCCGCCGGTCGTCGTCAGCGTCGCGCCGTCGCCGAAGCTCAATGTTGCGTTGCGGGCGATTTCGACCGATTTGACCGAGGCCGATGTCGTCAGGTTGTCGTTGCCGCTTTCGATGACGGCGACGTCGCCGGACGCGGCTGCGGTGCCGGTGCTCCAGTCGCCGGGATTGCCGGTCCAGTTGCCGCTGCCGTTCCAGAAGTCTGTCGCCATCGCCCGATCCTCCTGCGATGTTGGGCCGAAACCGACCGGCTCCGGGATCTCGCCGCCTGGCAGTTGCCGTGATGGGAGCCGATGCGCGCACCGCGTCTCGCCGACGCCGGCGCACCGTCGCGAACAGGCGCGGCGGCCGTGCGTTTATGCGGTTTTCGGAAGGTTGCAGGCTCGCGTTTACGTTGTCAAACTGCAACACTGCCGCGCGGCAGCGCACAATCGCGAATCACTGCAACGTGAAACAACCTCGCGTTGCAAGGCTGCATGCGGGGTTGCGGGAGAGTGTTGCGGGCCGAAGAAACAGGCCGCAACGTGGCTCCAGGCAGCCGGCAAGGCTGCCCGGAGCCCGTCGGAACCGGAAGCGACGGTCAGGCCGCCGGCTTCACCGGGATCGACTTCGGCGCTTCTTCCTGACGCTTCGGCATGACGATCTTCAGCACGCCGTTGGCGAAGCTCGCCTCGACCTTGTCGCGCGCCACCGCGTCGGGCAGCGTGAAGGCGCGGCGGAACTCGCCGTAGCTGCGCTCGCTGACCAGGTAGTCCTTCGTCTTCTCCTCGTGCTCCTGGCGCTTCTCGCCCTTGATCGTCAGCATGTCGCCCGACAGCGACACCTCGATCTCCTTCTCCGTCAGGCCGGGCAGTTCGGCGGTCAGCGTGTACGCCTTGTCGTCCTCCGCCACGTCGATCGCCGGCACCGCCGGCATCGCGGCGGCCGGCATGCTCGGCAGGCCGAAACGCGGCAGGCCGAACGTGCCGGTGAGCTGGTCGAACAGGCGGTCGAAGTCGCTGCGCAGGCCGGCCCAACTGTCGGACGGAGCCGTCATCGCGCCCGGACGGCGCTGGATGGTGACAGGATTGTTTGCCATGGCTTGTCTCCTCTGGTTGCGCGTTTGCGGTGGCCACAGGTGGATTTGCGGCATTCGAAACAAGAACCCGGCGGAGGCGAGAGCGGCATCGACGCACGTCTGGCCGCGCACGTCCCGCTGCGATGCAATATAGGTGGGCGGAAGGAGCAATGCCATGCTGGCCATGACGCTTTATGCACCGCGCGCACGCCTCGTGCCGGAGCTGCGCGCCGACCCCGCACCCGGGCCCGGCCAGGTGCTCATCGCGGTGTCGGCGTGCGGCGTCTGCCGCACCGACCTGCACATCGTCGACGGCGAGTTGCCGCCGCTGCCGCACCCCGTCGTGCCCGGCCACGAGATCGTCGGCCGCGTGCTGGCCTGCGGGCCGGGCGTCGACCGCCTCAAGCCGGGCGAGCGCGTCGGCGTGCCGTGGCTCGGCTGGACCTGCGGCGTGTGCGAGTGGTGCCGCGGCGGGCAGGAGAACCTGTGCCCGAACGCGCGCTTCACCGGCTACCAGATCGACGGCGGCTACGCGGATCGCACCGTCGCCGATGCGCGCTACGTCTTCCGCATCCCCGACCGCTACAGCGACACTGACGCCGCCCCGCTGCTGTGCGCCGGTCTGATCGGCTACCGCTGCCTGCGCATGGCGGGCGAGGCGCGCCGGCTCGGCCTGTACGGCTTCGGCGCGGCGGCGCACATCCTCGCCCAGGTCGCCAGGCACCAGGGACGCACGGTGTTCGCCTTCACCCGTGCGGGCGATGCGGCGGCGCAGGCATTGGCGCTGCGCGTCGGCGCAACCTGGGCCGGCGCCTCCGGCCAGGCGCCGCCGGAGACGCTGGACGCCGCCATCATCTTCGCCCCCGACGGCGCGCTGGTGCCGGCGGCGCTGCGCGCGGTGCGGCCGGGCGGCACCGTGGTCTGCGGCGGCATCCACATGACCGATATCCCGTCCTTCCCCTACGACATCCTGTGGCGCGAGCGCGTGATCCGCTCGGTCGCCAACCTCACCCGCCATGACGCCGAGGAATTCCTCGAACTCGCCGGTAGCGTGCCGCTACAACTCGAGACGCATCCCTATCCGCTGGCGCAGGCGAACGAGGCATTGGCGGGACTGCGGGAAGGTCGCTTCACCGGTGCGGCGGTGCTGGTTCCGGAGCCGCGACCGGCTTGACTTCGGTCAATGCCGTCTGGGGCGTGCGCCCCTAGAAATTCGCCATGTACGAACGCAAGCCGGCAATCCCCGGGGTCGAGCAGGCGGGCCGGTCGGTGCCGCGCGCGCCGCGTTCGTACGGACGCCTGGTCGTCCTGCTGCTGGCGCTGGTCGTCGCGGCAGGCGGGGCGGCGTACTGGTGGACGCATCGCGCCCCGCCGATCCCCCCCGGCATCGCGTGGTCGAACGGACGGCTCGAGGAAGACGAGATCGACATCCAAACCAAGCTCGCCGAGCGCATCGCAGCGATCATGGTCGACGAAGGCGACACCGTGCACGCCGGCCAGGTGCTCGCCACGATGGACGTGCGCGACCTGCAGGCGCAGCTCGAGAAGGCGAAGGCGGATCAGGCGGCGGCCGAGCAGGTGATCGCGCAGGCGCAGGCCGATCTCGTTACTGCGCAGAGCGCGGCGGCACTCGCCCAGCGCGAGGTCGCGCGCACGCAGTCCCTGGTGCCGCAGGGTTTCGCCACGCAGGAGCTGCTGGAGCAGCGCCAGGACACGGTGAACGCCACGCAGTCCGCGCTGCACTCGATCACCGCACGCATTGCCGCGGCAACCGCCGCGCGCGATTCCGCCAAGCACACTGCCGAGTCGATCAAGATCAACATCGACGACGCCACACTGGTCGCGCCGCATGACGGCGTGATCCTGTACCGCTTCGCCAATGTCGGCGAGGTGCTCGGCGCCGGCGGCAAGATCTACACCATGCTGGACACCAGCTACGTCTACATGGACGTCTTCCTGCCGACGCGCGAAGCCGGGCAGGCGATGCCGGGCTCCGAGGCGCGCATCCTGCTCGACTCGCGCCCCGGCAAGCCGATCGCAGCACACGTCGCCTTCGTCGCCGACCAGAACCAGTTCACGCCGAAGATGGTCGAGACGCACACCGAGCGCGACAACCTGATGTTCCGCGTGCGGCTGCGCGTCGATCAGTCGGCGCTGGACGCCGCGGGCAAGCTCAGCGCCGGCCTGCCGGGGGTGGGTTTCGTGCGTCTGGATCCGAACGCGCCCTGGCCGACCAGCGCGCCGCGGTCGTAGGCGCACGTGGCCGAGAGCGTCGTCGCGCTCACAGGCGTCGGGCACCGCTACAAGGCCGTCCTTGCGCTTGAGGACGTGTCGCTCGCGCTGGCGTCCGGCACGCTGACCGGCCTCATCGGGCCGGACGGCGTCGGCAAGTCCACGCTGCTCAGCCTGATGGCGGGTGCGAAGCGGCTGCAGACCGGGCACATCACGGTGCTCGGGGCCGACATGGCACGCGCGCGCGACCGGTCGGCGGTGTGTCCGCGCATCGCGTTCATGCCGCAAGGGCTCGGCAAGAACCTCTCGGCCGACCTGTCGGTGGACGAGAACGTGCGCTTCTTCTGGCGCCTGTTCGGCAATGCGCCCGGCGGCGCCTCGGCGCGGATCGACGCGCTGCTGCAGGCGACCGGGCTCGCGCCGTTCCGCGACCGTCTGGCGCGCAACCTGTCCGGCGGGATGCGCCAGAAGCTCGGCCTGTGCTGCGCGCTGGTGCACGACCCCGCGCTGCTGATCCTCGACGAGCCGACGACGGGGGTGGACCCGCTGTCGCGCCGGCAGTTCTGGACGCTGATCGACCGCATGCGCGCGGCGAACCCGGAGCTGACCGTCGTCGTCGCCACCGCCTACATGGAGGAGGCCGAGAGCTTCGACCGGCTGATCGCGATGAATGCAGGCCGCGTCATCGCCGACGCGACCGCCGGGGCGCTGATGGCGCAGACGGGCACGGACACGCTCGAGCAGGCGTTCATCGACCTGCTGCCCGGCGGGCGGACGCACAAGCCGCCGCACATCCCGCCGCGCGTGGCCGACGACGGCGAGCCGGCGGTGAAGGCAACCGGCCTGGTGCGCCGGTTCGGCAGTTTCACCGCCGTCGACCATGTGGATTTCGAGATCGCGCGCGGCGAGATCTTCGGCTTCGTCGGCTCCAACGGCTGCGGCAAGACAACGACGATGAAGATGCTGACCGGCCTGCTGCCGCCGACCGAGGGCGAGGCGTGGGTGTTCGGCCAGAAGGTCGAGGGCACCGACCGCGCGCTGCGACGCCGCGTCGGCTACATGTCGCAGTCCTTCTCGCTGTGGTCGGAGCTGACGGTGCGGCAGAACCTGCTGCTGCACGCGCGCCTGTACGGCGTGCCGCCGGAGCTGGTCACGCCGCGCATCGCCTACCTCGTCGAGCGTTGCGGGCTCGGCCCGTACATGGCGACGGAAGCTGGCGCGCTGCCGCTCGGCATCCGCCAGCGCCTGTCGCTCGCGGTCGCGATCGTGCACGAGCCGGAACTGCTGATCCTCGACGAGCCGACCTCCGGCGTCGACCCGCTGGCGCGGGATTCGTTCTGGGCGCTGCTCGGCGAGCTGTCGCGCGAGCAGGGCGTGACGATCTTCGTCTCCACCCACTTCATGAACGAAGCGGCGCGCTGCGACCGTGTCGCGCTGATGCACGCCGGCCGCGTGCTGGCGATCGGCACGCCGGCCGAACTCGTCGCCAGCAGGACGGCGGCGAACCTGGAAGCGGCGTTCATCGCCTATCTTCGGGAAGTGGAGCCGGAACCGCCGGCCGCGACCGACGGCTTGGCGGCGAAACCCGCGCCGCCAGGCGCCCCCCTGTTGCGCAGCCTGCGCCGGATCATGGCCTATGCCGTGCGCGAGACGCGCGAGCTGTCGCGCGACAGGGTGCGGCTGACCTTCGCTCTGGCCGGCACCGCGATCCTGATGCTGGTGCTCGGCTTCGGCATCAACACCGACGTCGATCACGTCGGCTTTGCGGCCTGGGACCGCGACCGTACTCCGGAGAGTCGCAACTATATCGACGAGCTGCGCAGCTCCAAGTGGTTCGAGGAGCACAGGCCGGTGAACGGCGAAGCCGAGGCCGAACGCCGGATGCAGACCGGCGAGCTGAAGGTCGTCATCGAGATTCCGCCCGGCTTCGGCCGCGACCTGCGCGCGGGCCGCAAGCCGGAAGTCGCCGCCGTGCTGAACGGGGCCTTGCCGTTCCATGCGGAGACGGCCTTGGGCTACGTGCAAGGCACCCACGCCATGTTCCTGCGCGACCTGTCGCTGCTCGATGGCCTGCCGCAGCCGGTGGCGGCGAACATCGAGACCCGCTTCCGCTACAACCAGGACTTCCTCAGCGCGCGCGCGATGGTGCCCGGCACGATCGCCCTGCTGCTCGCGCTGATCCCGGCGATCCTGATGGCGCTCGCGGTGGTGCGCGAGAAGGAGATCGGCACCATCGTCAACCTGTATGTCACGCCGGTGCGGCGGATCGAGTTCATCCTCGGCAAGCAGCTGCCGTATGTCGTGATCGGATCGCTCGGCTTCGTCTCGCTCGCGCTGATGGCACAGCCGGTGTTCGACGTGCCGCTGACCGGCGACCCGGTGACATTGGCGATCGGCGCGGTGATCTATGTCTCGGCCACGACGGCGTTCGGCCTGCTGATCAGTTGCTTCGCGAGCACGCAGATCGCCGCCCTGTTCGGCACGATGATCCTGACGTTCCTGCCGGCGATGAATTTCTCCGGCATGCTGACGCCGGTCTCCGCCCTGTCCGGGATGCCGTGGCTGATGGGCCATGCCTTCCCGATGACGTACTTTCTGCCGATCGCGATCGGCGCGTTCAGCAAGGCACTCGGCTTCGCCGAGCTGCAGACGTTCCTCTGGCAGCTGGCGATCTTCCCCCCGGTGCTGATCGGCCTGTCGCTGCTGCTGCTGCGCAAGCAGGAGCGCTAGATGCGCGAGGCGCTGGCGAACATCTTCTGGCTGGGACGCAAGGAGCTGCGGAGCTTCTTCAAGGACACCGTTCTGCTGGCCTTCTCGCTCTACGCCTTTTCGATCGCCGTGATGGCGATGTCGCAGAACACGGCGCAGGAGGTGCACAACGCCTCCGTCGCCGTCGTCGACGAGGACCACTCGCCGCTGTCGCGCCAGATCGCGCGCGATTTCCTGCCCTACGAGTTCCGCCCGGCCGAGGCCGCGACGCGCGACCAGATCGACAAGCGCCTGGACACCGCGATGGACACGTTCGTCGTCGTCATCCCGCCGCACTTCGAGCGCGACCTGCAATCGGGCCGCCAGCCCGGGGTGCAGGTGAACGCCGACGCGACCGCGGCCACACAGGCCGGCATCGGCGCCGGCTACATCGAGTCGATCCTGAACAACGAGATCGGCCGCGTCGCCGGCGTGCCGGCGCAGCCGGTCACGTTGCAGCCGCGCATCCTGTACAACCCGAACGCCATGTCGTCCTGGTTCATGGCGGTGATGGGCATCGTCAACAACTGCACCATGCTGGCGATCATCCTGACCGGTGCGGCCGTGCTGCGCGAGCGCGAGCACGGCACGATGGACCACCTGCTGGTGATGCCGCTGTCGTCGACCGAGATCGTGCTGGCGAAGATCTGGGCGAACGGGCTGGTGATCACCGTCGCGGCGGGGCTGTCGCTGACGCTGGTCGTGCAGGCGCTGCTGCACATCCCGGTCGCCGGCTCGGTGCCGCTGTTCCTGGCGGGGGTGGCGCTCTATCTGCTGTTCGCGACGTCGGTCGGCGTCCTGCTTGCCACCTTCGCCCGCTCGATGCCGCAGCTCGGCCTGCTCTACATGCTGGTGGCGATTCCGCTGCTGACCTTGTCGGGCAGCAACACGCCGCTGGAGAGCATGCCGGTGGCCCTGCAGTACATCATGGAGGTCTCGCCCTCGACACACTTCGTCTCGTTCGCGCAGTCGATCCTGTATCGCGGCGCCGGCCTTGGCGTGGTCTGGCCGGAGTTCGTCGCCAGCGTGGCGATCGCCTTGCTGGTGCTGGGGATCGCGCTGCTGCGCTTCCGGCGGATGACGGCGCAGGCAGTGGGCTGACGCGGGTTCACGCCGGTCGGTTCACACCAAGTTCTGATGAGCCAACCCCATTTGCTCCGTCATCGCGAGCGAAGCGTGGCGATCCAGGGCCGCGTGACAAGCGCCTGCCGCACGGCCCCGGATCGCCACGGCGCTGCGCGCCTCGCGATGACGAGGCGAACCGCGCTCTCTGCGACTTGTATGACTCAAACTCCCGCCGCGCTCGCCGCTGCCGCAGCGCGACCGCGCGCGATCAGCACCGCGACCGCGCAGGACGCGATGCGGGTTCGCTCGCCATCGGCGCGGCTCGTCAGAATGATCGGGACACGGGCACCCAGCACGACACCCGCCGCGTCGGCGCCGCCCAGGAAGGTCAGCTGCTTGGCCAGCATGTTGCCGGCCTCCAGATCGGGCACCACCAGGATGTCCGCCTGTCCGGCAACCGGCGAGACGATGTGCTTCTCCGCCGCGGCCGCCGGGCTGACCGCATTGTCGAACGCCAGCGGCCCGTCGACCAGCGCGCCGACGATCTGCCCGCGGTCGGCCATCTTGCACAGCGCCGCGGCATCGATGGTCGATCGAAGCTTCTGGTTGATGGTCTCGACCGCCGACAGCAGCGCGACCCGGGGCATCTCGATCCCCATGCCGTGCGCGAGGTCGATCGCGTTCAGGATGATGTCGCGCTTCTGGTCGAGATCGGGCGCGATGTTGACGGCCGCGTCAGTCAGCAGCAGCGGACGCGGATAGCCCGGCACGTCCATCAGGTAGACATGGCTGAGCCGCCGCCCCGTCCGCAGTCCGCTGTCCGGCGCGAGCACCGCGTGCAGCAGCTCGTCGGTGTGCAGTGAGCCCTTCATCAGCAGCGCCGCCTCGCCCCGCTTGATCAAGGCCACGCCCTCGGCGGCGGCGGCCTCGCTGTGCGGCACGTCGACGATGCGGACGCCGCCGAGGTCCACCCCCGCCGCTTGCGCGGCGGCGCGGATCTTCGCCTGAGGGCCGACCAGGATCGGGACGATCAGGCCCGCGCGCGCGGCCTCGAACGCAGCGGCGATCGCACTGGCCTCGCATGGATGAACAACGGCCGTCGCCATCGGCTCATGCCCGACCGCCATGGCGAGCAGCGTGCGAAAACGCTCGTGCCGGCTGAGCTGGACATCCGGCACCTCGATGCGCGGCCGGCGCACCTTGTGCGTCGGCGCCCGAACACGGGCCGTGCCCTCGATCACGAGCTTGCCGTGCTGGTTGACGCAGCGGCAATCGAGAACGACGTCGCCCTTCTCGGCATGCTTCTCCGTCACCGTCACCGTCGCGGTGATGGTGTCGCCGATGCTGACCGGGTGACGGAACTTCAGGTCCTGGCTGAGATAGATCGTGCCCGGCCCGGGCAACTGCGTGCCGAGGACACACGAGATCAGACCGGCCCCGAACATGCCGTGCGCGACGACATGGTGGAACGTGTCCGTCTCGGCGTATGCCGGGTCCATATGGGACGGGTTCACATCGCCGGAGACGATCGCGAACAGGTCGATGTCCTGCTGGCTGACGGTATGCGACAGGCTCGCGCTGTCGCCGACGGCGAGCTCGTCGAACGGCCGGTTCTCCATGATCTTGTCGGCTGCCAACATGCGCTTGCCCCAGTCACCGTCGTGGCCCGGGCATGCCGGGCCACGACGTGTTGATACAGCCGGCGTGGACGGCTGCTAGCCCGAACCGAAGAACCGGCCGCCGTTGATCGACAGCGTGATGCCGGTGATGTAGCCGCTGTCGTCCGACGCCAGGAAGACAACCGCGCGCGCGATCTCGGACGGCTCGCAGAGCCGGCCGACGGGGATGCTCTCGATGATCCCCTTCATCACCGGCTCCGGGATGCCGTGCATCATATGGGTGTTGGTGTAGCCGGGCGCGATGACGTTGGCGGTGATGCCGCGCGAGGCGTTTTCCAGTGCCACGCACTTGGTGAAGCCGATCATGCCGGCTTTCGAGGCGGCGTAGTTGGCCTGCCCGAACTGGCCGATCTGGCCGTTGAGCGAGCTGATGTTGACGATGCGTCCGAACTTGCGGTCGCGCATGCCGTTGATGACCGCGCGGCTCATGTTGAAACAGCCCGTCAGGTTGGTCTCGACGACCTTGTGCCAGGTCGCCGCGTCCATCTTGTGCAACACCTTGTCGACGGCGATGCCGGCGTCGTTGACCAGCACGTCGACGCCGCCGAACTCCTTCTCCAGCGTCGCCACGTTCGTCTGGCAGGCGTCGAAGTCGGCGACGTCGAACTGCCACGTGGGAATCTGCGTGCGTTCGGTGAAGGCATGGGCCTTCTCGACATCGTGGCCGTAGGTCGACACCACGCGATAGCCGGCGGCGACCAGCGCCTCGGCGGTGGCCGCACCGATACCGTCAGTGCCGCCCGTGACAAGCGCAAAACGAGACATCGGGACGTGCTCCTCTCCCCAGTTCACCCGCGCGGACGGCGCGGTTGGCGGAGAAGACGTCCAGGCGTGCCGGCCGCGCATTGATCCGCGTCAAGCCGGGGCGACAGTTTCCGGTCAGGCCGGCCGGTGCACCGCCGGAACCCATTGCTGCACGTGCGGCCACAGCTCGTGGTCCGGCGTCTTGACCAGGTCCTTGCCGAGCGTCCCGGCGACCCGCCCGGCGGCCTCCGGCTCCAGCGCCGCGCGGATGTCGTGCAGCACGTGGTCGGGTGCCACGATCACCAGCGTGTCCATCGATCCGGCGCGGGCCAGCGCGTTCAGCTCCCGCGCCACCAGGTGCGCGAACTCCTGCTTGGCCTGCTCGTGCGGGTCGTGACGCGGGCTGAGCGCGTGATGCGCGGTCGCATCGCTGTGAAAGGACGCGCCCGGCCGGTCGGAGACCAGGTCGGTGTCGCGCTTGTGCGCCGCCTCCGAGGTCAGTTCGCGCTCGGTGTGCAGTCCCTTGCCGGGCACGAACCGCACCAGCCGAGCATGTTCGCCGTCGCCCACCAGCAGCAGGATATTTTCGTCTTTTGCCATGTCAGCCTCCGGCGCTGCACCTGCGGCCTGCACAGTGCGACCGATCCGGTGCGGCGCGCTTGATCCCGATCAAGTCCGGCGCGAGGGCCGCCGCAATTCGCCCGGTCGCCCCGGCGGTCAGGCCGGCGACGTCGCGAGCGGCGCATGCGCGGCGGTCACCAGAACCTCGTAATTCTGTCCCACCCAGGTTCCGTCATCGCGCCGCCACGTGAACACGATATGCCCGCCGGCCGGCGGCGTGACCTCGGCGATGTGCACGCCGAGGCCGGTGTCGTGCGTCGGCGTCTCGTGCGCGTCCGTCCACCCGTTGGTCGTCCACACCACCACGCTGCGCTCCGGCAGATCGATCCGAAGCCGCTGGCCGGCCTCTATCGACCCGCACCAGAGGTCCGGTTTCCAGATCGCGCAGGCGGGACGCACCTTGTCCTTCAGGTAGCGCTTCACCGTCTGCGGCGGCAGGTCGAACACCGCGCCGTCGGACAGCGAGCGGCACAGTTTCACATGCTCGGCATGCGCCCACACCAGCGGCATCGCCGAGCCGCTCGGCTCGCCGCGCTTCAGCTCGCGCTCGGGGATGTCGTCGGAATCCCAGACCTGCTCGGGGATCAGGCCGCCGCGGCTGGTCAGGCTCTCCATCGTGGTCAGCAGGCGGCGCGCCTCGGCGATGTCGCCGCCGGCCAGCGCGTAATGCGCGCGCTCGCCGGTCATCAGCGGCCACAGACGGCCGATGCCGGTGCCGTTGAACGCGCTGCCGTCGGCGTGCTCGCCGTAGCCGTCCTCGTTGTAGCGATACCAGCAGGGCCCGGTCGGCAGCTCGACCCGTAGCCTGTGGTCGATGACGCGCACCGTGTTGACCATGCGCGGGTCGTGCGCGTCGCGCAGGCCGAAGCGCACGAGCGCCAGCGCGTCGGGGCTGATGACCTCGCAGGCAGCGAACCACGTCTTGTCCGCCGGACGGTTCTTGATCGCCACCTGGCCGTGCACGTCGCCGCTCGGCGGCGTGATGCGCACGTAGTATCCCTCCACGCCGGCGTCATGCGCGATGCGCGTGCCCGTCGCGTAGCACCACTCCTCGATGCGGGCGTTCCAGGCGTCGGCGGTGTCGCGGAACAGCACCGCGTCGGGCGCGGCGCCGTGCTGCTCGGCGAGATCCGCGGCGGCGAGCAGGCCGGCGATCTCGACCGCGAGCGTGAACGGCGAGAAGCCGCCGTCCTCCTCCCAGCGGTCCTGCTCGGTGATCGGGCCGTTGCGCACGACGAAGGCGGCGGCCCGCCGCACCATCGGCCAGAACGTGGCGACCTGGCCGTCGCGCAGGAAGCCGGCGCGGTGGGCCTGATCGACGATCAGGATCGGAAACGCCACCTCGTCCATCTGCAGGCCGCGCCAGTAGGCCACACCGTCGAGCCAGGTGTTCTGCGGCCACCTGCCGTCCGGCTCCTGGATGGTGCGCAGGTATTCCAGCACACGCCGCGCGTCGCGCGACGCGCCGCACGCGATCAGCGCGCCCGCCGTCTCGCCCAGGTCGCGCGGCCAGATCAGGTGATAGCCGCCCATGTCGTCGTCGCCCTTCGCGTAGCCCCAGGGGATCGACAGGCTGGCGATGATGCCGCCCGGGAAGGACGGGCTGTCGTGCGCGCGCAGCACGCTGGTCGAGATCCGATACGTGTTGTGCCCATGCTTCGTGTGCGCGCGATCCAGCGGCAGCAGCCGCCCCTGCCACTCGCGCCAGGCGTCGGCGTATTCCTCGGCGGCGACCTCGAAGCCGGTCTCCAGGCTGGCCTTGGCGCGGAACGCGGCCTCGCTCCAGTTGCGGCCGAAACCGAGCGTGAGCAGCACGCTGTCGTCGGCCGCGCCCACGTCCAGCTCGCCGCACAGCGCGACGTTGCCGTCGCTGGCGATGTCGTAGGTCTCGGTCAGCGCGTAGTGGCGGCTGAGGTCCTGCCAGCCGTCGCTGGTGCCGACATAGCCGGCGGAGCGGGCGAGCCAGGGCACGTCGGCAGCGAGCGCGAGCGCGGTGCCGCCGTGTTCGGCGAACAGCATCGGCACGCCCTTGTAGTCGCCGATCCAGGCGGTGTTGTGCGCACCGCCGTTGACCAGGTGCGGCGAGAGCAGCGCGAACAGGCGCAGCCGGTCGCCGTTGAGCGACTGCAGCCGCACCGATTGCATCACCACCTCGCGCCACGGATCGGTGACGATGCGCTTGTCGATCAGGTAGCGGCCGTGGATGCAGGTGTTGAGCAGTCGGAAGCTCGGCACGCCGTCGGCGATCCGCTCGACGCGGTGGTGCGCGTCGCGCTTCTCCTCGGAGAAGAAGTCGGTGCCGTTGGTGACCAGGAACCCGAAGTCGCGCGTGCAGGCCTGGTCGACGCGCGGATAGTAGATCTCGTTGAGGATGCCGTGGCTCAGCGTGAACCAGATCCGGCTGAGTGCGGACAACGCGGTGCCCACGCCGGCCTTGTCGCTGCTGGTCCAGCGCGGCTGGATGCCAGGGCCGCCGGGTGCGTTGCGCATCATGTCCCTCCCACCGAACGCCGCGACGCTAGACCACTCGCCGCCTCGGGCGAATGACAAGCGTGTTGCCGGACGCGTTACGGGTCCCCTGTGCCACCCGGCCCGCTGCGGCCCCGCCGCCCGACGGTGCGTCCGCATCCCGCGTCACCTTCAGCCACACGGCGGGCGCGAAAGACCCCTCGGACACTAGCGGAAAGCGCTAGGCGGCCGGCCGGTCCGCCGCCGGGGTATCGACGACCGGCCCGATGCTTGCTAACGCTCCCTCGCGTCATGCACATGACACAAGGGAGCCTTGCAATGCTGATCACGCGTCGTGCTGCCGGCAAACTGGCCGGAACTGCTGCTGCGCTCGCGTTGTTGCGCGCCGAAGGCGCGCGCGCCGCCGACCAGGTCGTCAAGGTCGGAATCAACCTCCCGTTCACCGGCGCCGACGCCGAGGACGCGATCCGCATCTTCGACGGCGCCGTTCTGGCGTTCGACGAGGCCAACGAGACCCACGCCGTCCCGGGCATCACGTTCCAGTACGACAAATACGACGACGGCACCGCGACCGCCGGCCAGTACGACCCCGCGCAGGCCGCGACCAATGCGCGCAAGATGGTGTCCGATCCGGCGACGATCGCGGCCATCGGTCCCGAGATGTCGGGTTCGGGCAAGGCGATGGCGCCGATCCTGAGCCAGGGCGACCTTGCGACGGTCACGCCGTCGTCCACCAACCCGGACATCACCAACCCGAAATTCGCCGCGCAGTACATGCCGGCCGGGAAGGCGATCTATTTCCGCACGGTGACGACCGACGCGTTCCAGGGCCCGAACATGGCCAACTACGTGGCCGAGACGCTGAAGGCGAAGAGCGTCTATGTGCTCGACGACAGCGGCGCGTACGGCGTGGGCATCGCCGACTCGTTCCAGGGGCAGGCCGAGAAGAAGGGCGTCAAGATCCTCGGCCGCGACCGGCTCGATCCGAAGGCAGCCGACTATTCCGCGGTGCTGACCAAGATCAAGGCGCTCGCTCCCGAGGCGCTGTACTACGGCGGCGTCATGCAGGCCGGCGTGAAGGTCGTAAAGCAGAGCTACGACATCCTGCCGGGCATCATCAAAGCGGGCGGCGACGGCGTGTATTCGAACGAGATGCTGACGGCCGTCGGCTTCCCCGCCGCGGAGGGGTGGTATGCGTCGATTGCGTCGCCGCACCTGACCGCCGATCCGGCGGCCAAGGCGTTCATGGCAGCGTACCAGAAGAAGTTCGGCTTCGCCGGCACCGACTACGCGATCACCGCCTATGCCGGCGCGCAGGTCATCATCGCCGCCGTGAAGGGCCTGAAGGCGGCGGGCAAGCCGATCGACCGCCACACGGTGCGCGATGCGATCCAGGCGCTGCACACCCAGACGCTGCTCGGGCCGACCAGCTTCGACCAATATGGCGACCTGACCGACAAGACGGTCAGCATCTTCCAGTTCAAGCAGGACGCGAAGGGCAAGCCGGACGACCTGATCGACCAGACCGTCTACATCGGCGTGGCGCCGTCGGCCTGACCGCGGCGGCTGCAGCGCCGTGTCGCTGACCACGATCCTGCTGCAGCAGACGATCAACGGGCTGAGCCTCGGCGCGATGTATGCCCTGCTCGCGCTGGGGTTCACCCTCGTCTACGGCATCCTCGAGCTGATCAACTTCAGCCACTTCAACGTCTTCATGTTCGGCAGCTTCATCGGCATGTTCGTCCTGCAGGCCCTCGGCGTGCAGGGCCAGGCCACGGTGCTGCACGGGCTGCCGCTGGTGGGCGCGCTGGTGCTCGCGCTGGTGACGGTGATGCTCGCCTGCGGCACGCTCGGGGTGGTGATCGAGCGGCTCGCGTTGCGCCCGCTGCGCAACGTCAAGGGCCCGGCGGCGATGATCACCACGATCGGCGTCAGCTACATCATCTACAACGTCGTGCTGCTCGCCTTCGGCGCCGAGTCGAAGAACTATCCCAACCCGATGCCGCCCGTCGCGGTCGACGTCGGCGGCGCCACGCTCCGCCTGCGCGAGGTGCTGATCTGGGTGATCGCGCTGGTGCTGATGGTGGCGCTCTGGGTGTTCGTGCAGCGCAGCCGCATGGGCAAGGCGATGCGCGCCACCGCGCAGGATGCGGAGGCGGCCCGCATGATGGGGGTCGAGGTCGACCGCGTCATCGTCGCCGCCTTCTTTATCGGATCGGCACTCGCCGGTGCCGGCGCGCTGATCTTCGGCATCTATTACAACTTCACCAACTACAACATCGGCTTCATCGCCGGCCTGCGCGCGTTCACCGCCGCGGTGCTCGGCGGCATCGGCAACGTGCCGGGCGCCATGGTGGGCGGCGTGCTGATCGGCCTGATCGAGGCGATCGTCAGCGGCGGCCTGCTCGAAGTGGTCGTCGGCCCGTTCGCCAGCGCCGCATGGGCCGACGTCTGGATCTTCTCGATCCTGGTGCTGGTTCTGGTGTTCCGGCCGGCCGGGCTGTTCGGGCGCATGGCGCCGACCAAGTCGTGAACGAGGCCGCCGCCGCCGCCGTCTCCGTGCTGCGGCGCCCGCTCGCGCGGGTGCCGGCGGCGTGGCGGTATCGCGGCTTCGTCGTGCTGCTGGCGGCGGCCGCGCTGGCGTTCCCGACCATCAACGGCAACGACGCCGACATCGACAGCGTGGCCAACGCGGCGACCTACGCCATCCTGGCGCTCGGCCTGAACATTGTCGTCGGCTTCGCCGGGCTGCTCGACCTCGGCTACGCCGCGTTCTTCGCCATCGGCGCCTACGCCTACGGCATCCTGACCAGCTACCAGGTGATGCCGCCGTGGTCGGGGTTCTGGGAGCCGTTCGCCTGGCTCGGGCTGGTGCAGCAGTTCCCGGCCGAGACCGGCACCGGCTTCGTCGTGCACTTCACCGTCTCGTTCTGGCTGATGCTGCCGGTCTCCGCCCTGCTCGCCGCCTTCTTCGGCGTGCTGTTCGGCGCGCCCACCTTGCGGCTGCGCGGCGACTACCTCGCGATCGTGACGCTCGGCTTCGGCGAGATCGTGCCGATCGTCGTGCGCAACGTCTCCAGCGTGACCAACGGTGCGGCGGGGCTGAACGGCATCGCCGCGCCCAGGATCGCCGGCCACAGCTTCGGCGTGGACGCCGAGCCGTACTATTACGTCGGCATGGCGCTGGTCGCGCTGCTGATCTTCGTGTCCATCCGCCTGCGCGACAGCCGCATCGGCCGCGCCTGGATGGCGGTGCGCGAGGACGAGATCGCCGCGGGCGCGATGGGTGTGGACCGCACGCGCACGAAGCTGCTCGCCTTCGCCATGGGTGCTGCCTTCGCGGGCATGGCCGGCGTGGTGTTCGTGGCCAAGCTGCAGACCGCCACGCCGGAGATGTTCGGCTTCCCGGTCTCGGTGATGATCCTGGTGATGATCGTCTTCGGCGGCATGGGCAGCGTGTGGGGCGTGGTGGTCGGCGCGTTCTTCCTGCAGCTGCTGCAGTCCTGGTGGCTGGCCGACCTGTCCGGCTGGATCGACGCGTTCGGCCGGGCGATCGGCAGCGACATGATCGCGCATGTCGACCTCGTGCAGTCGATCGAGCTGATCTTCGGCCTGATCCTGGTGACGATGATGCTGTACCGGCGCGAGGGCCTGATCCCCGCCGTGCGCCGCCCGCCCGCGCTGACCTACGAACAGCAGCACGCCGAGGTTCGCCGCGGATTCTCCGACCTGCGCCTCTCGGGCCTCGGCGGCGACGTGGAGACCGGCCAGACGCTGCTGGAGGTGCGCGGCGTGACGGTGCGCTTCGGCGGCCTCGTCGCGCTGAAGTCGGTCGACATCGACGTCCCGCATGGCGGCGTGATCGCGGTGATCGGGCCGAACGGCTCGGGCAAGTCGACGCTGTTCAACGCCATCACCGGCCTGGTCCCCGCCGACGAGGGCAGCATCCGCTTCGACGGCGTGGAGATCCTCGGGCTGCAGCCGCACAAGATCCTGGAACGCGGCGTCGCGCGCACGTTCCAGAACATCCGCCTGTTCCCCAACCTGACGGTGCTGGAGAACGTGCTCGTCGGCCAGCACGCGCGCCTGCGCACCGGCCCGCTGCGCGCGGTGGTCCGCCCGCCGAGCACGCGGCGCGAGGAGGCGGAGGCGCGGGAGTGGGCCGCGGAAATCCTGTCGATCTTCGGCAACCGCCTGCTGCCGCGGGTCGATCAGGCGGCATCCGGCCTGTCGTACGCGAACCGCCGCCGCGCGGAGATCGCGCGGGCGCTGGCGTCGCGGCCGAAGATCCTGCTGCTCGACGAGCCGACGGCGGGCATGAACCCGGCCGAGACGATCGAACTCGCCGAGCAGATCAGGTCGCTGCACACGCTCGGCGTCACGATCCTGCTGATCGAGCACAAGCTCGACGTCGTCACCCGGCTGGCCGAGCGCGTCTATGTGCTCGACCACGGTGAGATCATCGCGCAGGGCAGGCCGGACGAGGTGCGTAGAGACGAGGAAGTGCTGCGCGCCTATCTCGGCCGCAACGCCCAGGCAGGAGCCGCCGCAATTGTCTGACACGCTGCTCGAGTTCCGCGACGTCGACACCTATTACGGCGACCTGCACGTGCTCAAGCGCGTGAACTACACGATCGAGCGGGGCGAGATCGTCTCGCTGCTCGGCGGCAACGCCTGCGGCAAATCCACGACCATGAAGACGATCATGGGCGTGGTGCGCCCGGTGCGCGGCACGGTGGTGTTCGACGGCCAGGAGATCCAGCGCCTGTCCACCTCCGAGCGCGTGCGGCGGGGGATTGCGCCGGTGCTGGAGGCGCGCCGGCTGTTCGCGCGGATGACGGTGTTCGAGAACCTCGAGATGGGCGCCTACACGCGCAAGCGCGGCCCGGAGCTCGCCCAGGACATCGAGCGGGTGTACGAGCTGTTCCCGCGCGTGAAGGAGCGGCGCGACCAGATCGCCGGCACGCTGTCGGGCGGCGAGCAGCAGATGGTGGCGATCGGCCGCGCGCTGATGGCGCGGCCGCGGCTGATCTGCATGGACGAGCCGTCGATGGGTCTGTCGCCGATCTTCGTCGAGCAGGTGTTCGACATCATCCAGACCATCAACCGCCAGGGCGTGACGATCTTCATGGTCGAGCAGAACGCCAACATGGCGCTGCAGATCGCGCACCGCGCGTATGTGCTGCAGACCGGCCAGGTGGTGCTGTCCGGCACCGCCGCGGAGCTGCGCGCCAACCCGCTGATCCGCGAGGCCTATCTCGGCGAGATGAAGGTGCAAGCGGCGGCGTAGGGCTGCAGCCTGGTCGCGAACCGCTGCTTTGGGTGGAAACCGGACCTACCTCCCTACTCAGCGATCGAGGCGGCCCAGCTGGACGAGCTGGGCCGCGTTCGCAGTCAAGCGGGCGCCCTACTGGACGCTTACTGCCCGGTCTGAGTGGCGACGTGGCTAGCCGAGGTCGGATAGGACATTCCGGGATTCATCGTGGTGTCCAGCCCGGTGGACTGCAGGGCGGACGTCGGAAACGTCGCACCCGGCGTTGTGGTGGTATCCGGCATCGTGAACGTCGCGGCGGATGCCGGAACCGTCACGCCCGGCGCACGGTATTCCCCGGGGTCACTGTACGCGTCCGAGGCATGAGCGTAGGCTGCCCCGCCGATGAGCGCTGCAGCGATGAGCAAGACTGTCTTCATGGTAGCGTTGCACATGTGAGCCTCCTGTTTCTGCGTCGGCTGGCTCGGGCCGGCGTCTGAGACGGGCGCTGTCTGTGCCCGTCAGCGGTCGTTCCGCTGCCGATCACCATGCTCGCCCTGCGTCCGAAGCCGCGACGAGGTGGAGGCAAAACACTCCAAAACGCTGCGAAATCGCGTGGTATCAACTGCTTATCCGCAGCGTCGGCGGGCGCCGCCGAGACGCGGTTGATGCGGTGTTCGCCGCGGCGGTAAAATTGCGCTACCGTACGGAACCGCTCGCCACAGAGCCCGGGAGAGGCGCGTGGACACGACCGCCTCGCTCGAAGCCGTCCAGTTCGGCAGCTTTCGCCTCGACTGCCGCGCCGGGCAGTTGCTGCGGCGTGACGCGCGTGGCGCGTTCGCGCCGGTCCCGATCGGCTCCCGCGCGCTCGAACTTCTCCGCGTCTTGGTCGACCACGCCGGCCAGATCGTGCCGAAGCAGACGCTCATGGACACTGTCTGGCCCGGGACGGCGGTCGAAGAGAGCAACCTTACGGTCCAGATATCGACGCTGCGCCACGTGCTCGACGCGGGACGGACGGAGGGAAGCTGCATCCAGACGGTCACCGGCCGCGGCTACCGCTTCACGCTGCCGGTGACGCCCATAGCGGAACCGCCGGCCGAGCGATCCGCTGCCCCGGCACCGGCCGAGGCGCCGGGCAGACGCTGGCCGATCCGCGCCGCACTTGCCGCCCTCGTCGTGGCGCTGTTCGGCGGCTGGTGGCTGGGAAGCATCTGGACCGGCGCACCGGCGCCGCGCTTCTCGCTCGTCGTGCTGCCGTTCGCGAACCTCGGCGGCGATCCGACGGACAACGCGCTGGCGGACGGCGTCACCGCCGATCTGACGAACGACATCACGCGCGCCGCCCAGGCGACCGTCACCGCCCAGGCGACGGCCAGCGCCTACAAGGGGCGCGCGACGGATATCAGGGCGCTGGGCCGGGCACTGCGCGTGCGCTACGTGCTGGAGGGCAGCGTGCGCCGCGTCGGGGCGTCGCTGAAGGTGGACGGCCAGCTGACGTCGGCCGAAACCGGCACGGAGCTGTGGTCGGATCGGTTCGACGAGGCGGTCTCGGATCCTGCGACGGACCAGGAACGGATCGTCTCTCGCCTGCAGACTGGCGCGCTGAGAGCCATCATCGCAACCGAGAGCGCACGCAGTTTTCGCGAGCGCCCAAACGATCCCGACGCGTTCGATCTCGTCGTGCGGGCCCGCGCGATCGCACTCGGGCCGCCCAGTCTGGAGAATGAGCAACAGGAGCTTGGGCTTTATGAGCGTGCGCTGGGTCTCGACCCGGCCAACGTCGTCGCCCTGGTCGACAGCGCCTACCTCCTGACGGACATGCAGCCGGCGAGCGGCTGGCAGAATTTCGCGGACATGCAGCGTGCCGGACGACGGTTGGCAAAAGCGCGCGAACTCGCACCGGAGTTCCCGAATGCCCAGACTACCACCGTGTTCTGGCTGCAGACCGTCGGCCGCTGCCCCGAAGCCATCGAGCTCGCCCATCGCGTGATCGAGACGGGTCCGGACCGGCTGCGGTCATTTGAAGGGGTCCGCAGCCAGCTCGGGGTTTGCCTGACCTGGTCCGGACATGCGGAGGAGGAGATCAAGCTACAGGAACAGGCGATGGAGGGCAGCCCGCGCAGTCCATGGGTGTTCTCCCGCTACGGGCACATCGGCCGCGCCCTGCTGTTGTTGGGCCGCGACCAGGAGGCGATCGCGTCGCTCCAGCACTCCCTGGCCCTCGAGCCGGAGGTGGGTGCGCAGACCCCGTTTACCTATCGCTCTCTCGCCGCGGCCTACGCCCGCACCGGCCAGATGGAAGCGGCGCACCACGCTTTGGCTGAGGCCGATCGGCTGTTCCCTCACGACACGGCGCGCGGCCACTGCCCCAACGGCTCGACCAGCGACGTCTACCGCGACCAGGTCAGACGGCTTCAGGACGCGCTGCGTCTTGCCGGCGAACGCGACCACGCAGACGAGGACGCCGATTTCGGTGTCGCGTCGGACCGCCTTCTGCACGGCGTAGTGGCGGGGCACACGCCCACCACGGCGCCGGGGGCGGCTACGATCCGCACCGCCGACCTGCCTCGCCTGCTCGCGGACACGAAGCCCATTGTCATCGATACGATGCACTGCTCATGGGGGCGATCGCTGCCTGGCGCTATCGGCCTGACGTTCAGCGGCCTGGGCGGCGATGTCACCGACGAGGCGCAGGACCGGCTGCGGGCGAAGATGCAGGAGCTCACCGGCGGCGACCGTGCGCGGCCGATCGTCGCGGTGGGCTGGAACGCGGAGCTGTTCGACGGCCGCAACCTGGCGCTGCGTCTGGCAGCGCTCGGGTACACCCACGTCTATTGGTACCGCGGCGGGCTGGAGGCATGGGAAGTGGCCGGACTGCCGGAAGCCGCGCTCGACGTGCAGGACTGGTGACGCGGAGAGTTCTTCGTGCTTGCCGCACCGTCGGATTGCGAGCGCCGTTCAGGCGGAGCCGACCCACGATGCAAATCTCACGCGTTCCGCATGAACGCAGTTGAGCAAGAAAACAGCAAGGTAGCCCATGCGGAAGTTCGGTAACTCGAACGCCGTGTCCGACGGTCCCAGTTGTCTCTGAAGGTCAGCTTAGGGTCGACTCCGGTCCAAAGGCGATGCGGGCTTTGGGTCGAGTGCAGGCCGTAGCCGAATGCTCGCTCCGTTCGGGGGACCGGCTGTGGGCCGCGCCGCCTGAGAAGCGCGGATCGACCGCAGGCGAGGCTATCCTCGTTCCCACATGCTGAAGCAGAGTAAGCGGCTTTTATTCGTCATGCCGGGCGCAGGCCCCCGCCATCCACGCCTTCTCTCGACGTCCGGTAGGGCCGAAAAGGCGCGATTCCGGGCCCGGCATCCTCCAGAATAAAGTCCTTGCAATCCGGAGAATGCGGTCCTATTATCGTGGTCGGTTTGAACGCCCGGCCACGAAAGGGGGGGCACGATGTTGTTCGATTTCCTGCCGCCCTTCCTCAAGCGGCTGTACCAAAGCTTCAGGGTTCCCTACGCCCGCGGCACCCGCGTGCGCGAAACACCGGAGCCCGACCCCGAGATCGCCGTCGGCATGCGCGAGCGCGCCTTCCGCGTCGAGATCATCCAGGACGCGTTCTGCGAACGCCGGCCCAGGCCCGAGCGGCTGTTCCGCAAGCCGACCGGCCATCGCGACCTCTATTCCTGGTGCGACCTCGAGGCCTCCCGCTACCCCACCACCCGCCACCGCTGCGCCCACTGCACCGACGCCCGCGACCTCTACCGCCGCGCCAACGCAGGCGACTGGCAGGCCGAAGTCCGCCTGCACCGGCTCGCCACCCGCGCCTCGATGCGCCTGCTCGCCGAGCGCCGCGCCTGGGCCGAGACCCGCCGGCGCCAGCGTGCCGCGAGGACCCCCGAGCCGGGGCCGCCGCCGGTGATCTGGGTCATGCTCGGCTGGAAGCGCTGGCGCGACCGACGCGCCGAATACCCTCCCGCGACCGAGCGCTGGTTCATCGTCGAACGCCGCGAGGCCGAGGCCAAGCTCGTGCGCGCCCACACCCGCACGCTGCAACGCATGGCCCAGCGCAGCCGCGCCCGCGCGCGCGACCGCGAATTGGCGCGCGAACGCGAGGTCGCGCGGGAGACCGCGCACCACCTGCACGCTGCCGAACAGCCGCCGGACCGCGTTCCAGGGCCGGACGAGAAGATTACGCACGGAACCATTCCCTCGTCATCGCGAGGCGCGCAGCGCCGTGGCGATCCAGGGCAACGTGACAAGCGCTTGCCGCGGGGCCCTGGATTGCCACGCCGCCAAGCGGCGGCTCGCAATGACGAAGCACAAGCGGCCGCCCCATCGGCCCCGCCGGCCGACGCCGCCCCGGCCGATGCCGCGCCCGCGCCCGCGCCCGACGCCACCGCGCCGGCGCCACCAGGACCTCCCGCGCCGCGCATCGCGCTGATTCCGTACCCGCCCGGCGGCGCGACCATCATCAAGATCGGCGCCGCGCAGCGGATTCCCGCGCCGCGCCGCCATCCGCTCGCCGGCGCCACCCCCGCGAACCCCCACGCAGGTTCAGCCGCCGCCCAGCCGCGCGACGGTCGCGGTCTTCAGCCAGCTCGCGGGCATGTCGCGCACGAAACGACGGCGCAGCGCGTTGGCCTCGGCGTCGGTCAGCCCGGCCAAAGCGGGGCGGAAGAAGCGCGGATCTTGGGTGTGCATCAGATACGCCTGCGTCTCGTTGACCATCAGGTCGTCGATGCCGGTGTCGTACCCCTCGCCGCCCAGGAAGCGGCGGAAGCCGGCGCGTTGGGCATCGGTCAGCACGCTGTCCCAGAACACGCGGACGAAGGCGGCGTAGCCGGGATCGGTGAAGTAGAGCCCATGCGATAGCTCGTGGTGCAGGATGGTGGCGCGCGCGGCGTCATCGATCGGCGGCTGCGTGCCGTCGGGCGGAATCGAGATCACCGCTCCGACCGCGCCCGGCGCCAGCATGCCCTCCTGCTCGAGTAGCGCGCGCAGAACCGTCTCCTCCGGTCGCAGCGGAACGCCGTTGCGCGCGGCCGTGGCGAAAAAGCGCGCAAGGTCCGCGGCGCGGTAGTCGTGGCCGAGGTAGAACGTCGCCTCGCTGTCATGCGTGCGCGTCATGATCGCGTCCAGCTCCGCCTCCGACAGGATGCGGTCATGCGGCATCCCGGCCTTCTCCACGAACGCGGCGACCCGGTTGAGCATCCGTCCCTGCGCGAGCAGCGACGGAAACGACAGCACGAGCACATGCGGGTCGTCGGCGTAGCGGAACACCACCAGCCCGGTCGCTTGTGTTGCGAGGATCGTGCGTTCGTCGGCGGCGGCGACGGTGAAGCGGGGTGCCGCCGCCGCCGGCGGCGCCGGTGCGACGCGCTGGGCCGCGACGCTCGCCTCCGGTGCGGGCTGCACGCCCCAGATCGGGCCAGAGGTCGACGCTTGTGGCGCAGCGGCGGGCGCCCCCGGATGGCCGCGTGGCCAGACGAGAACGCCCAGCACGGCCATGACGGCGACCGCCGCGATCGCGACGGCCGCGATCAGCGGACGTGGCCGGCGTGGCGGTGGCGACCGTCGCAGGACGACGGTGGCGTCGTCGTCGCCGGCCGTCATCGGCCGGTGTTACGCGCCGAGATTGACAACCCGGACGCGACGGTTGCGTGCGTCCGGCGTCTGCGGCGGCGTCGGCACCAGCAGGTCCGTCTCGCCAAGGCCGACCGACTCGAAGCGGCCGCGGTCGAGATGGAAGGTGTTGACCAGGTACTCGACGACCGCGGCCGCCCGCTGGTCGGACAGCGTCTTGTTCATCTCCGGCGAGCCCACCGTGTCGGTGTGGCCTTCGATGCGGAACTTGTCGCCGGCCAGCTGCGGGCTGGTCAGCGCGGTGCCGAGATTATTCAGGATCTGCATCGCCGACGGCGAAAGCTGCGCCGAGCCGGTCCTGAACTCGACGTAGATATTGGCCTCGCCGCTGCCCGGCGCGCCTGGGGCCGGCGCTGCCGCTGCCTGCCGATGGTGCGGATGCACGGCGGCGGATGGCGCCCCGCCGGCGCTGGGCGCGGCCGTCCCGGTGTCGTCTGGCGCCGGGATCGCGTGGATGCCGCGGCTGGTGCCGCTGCCGCCGCTCGGCAATTGCAGCGATCGCAGCAGGTCTTGCGAGGACGTTTGCGCGTGAACGGAGAGCGGCAGCGCCGCGAGGCCGGCGGCGACGATGGCGCGGATGAGCGTGGGTCGCATCAGGCAAATCCCTCCGTGTGTTCCGTCAATCTACGATGCCGTCGCCATGCCGGAAAGCAGGCCCGCTACTGCGACGCCGATGCGGCGCGGGTCGACGTCGAACCGCCGCCCTCGCCGACCAGCGCGAACGGCGCCCAGTAATACGGGTGCGCGAGACCGGCCGCCGTCGCGCCGCTCGCGGCCCCGTGCAGGATCTCGAGTTGCGCGAGCCGCAGGCTGCCCGCCGGCCCGCCGCCGTCGCCCTCGCGCAGATGCTTGAGCGTGGTGGCGACGATGAACGTCGTGGCCCGGTCGTCGATCTCCCAGTGCGTGACGATCATCGCGCGTGCACCGGCATAGAAGAACGCGCGGGCGAGGCCGGACAGGCTCTCGCCGCCCGTCCTGTCGCCGCCGCCGGTGTTGCAGGCCGACAGGATCACCAGCTGCGCGTCCAGCTTGATGTTGACCACATCGCTCGCGGTCAGCAGCGCGCCGGTCGCGTCGGGCGACCCGGCCGGCGCCGACGTGACGATCGCCGGCTGATCCAGGCAGGCGAGGTCGGACGGCAGCAGCGCGTGCGAGGCGAAGTGCAGCACGCGCACATTCGACAGCGCGGCGTGCTGCACCGCGCGCGCGGTGTAGGCGGCCCCCAGCAGCTCGTCCTGCGGCGATCCGCCGAGCAGCTCGCGCGCCGCGTTCAGCTCCCGCCCGGTCGCCGGCAGCGGCGGCAGGCCGGCGAACAGGCGGGCGCTCTGCCGGCAGTTGGCCGACGGGAACGTGCGGTCGGCCTGCGCGAGCGTGACCGGGCGGAAGTCGCCCATGCCGAACCACGGCGTCGCGCCGGTCGCAGGACCGAGCTTGCGCAGCGACACGAAGTTGGCCGGCGCCGGCACGTGCGAGACCGACATCTGCTTGACCAGCCACGGCGCGTCCCCGAGGTGGTCCTCGGCGGCGGGACCGGTCAGCAGCACGCCGAACGGCATCGCCAGCAGCGGCCCGTTCGGCGCGACGATCAGCGCCGTCACACCAGACAGCGCCTGCGCCTGCGTACCCAGCGTCGCCGCGTACAGCGCGTGGTCGTCCTGCACGTCGAACGGCTTGCGCGGGTCTTCGGCCGTCGCCCGGATACGCGTGACGAGCGTCGCGATCTCGCCGGCGGCGACCGTGGAGCGGCCGACGGAGATGTGTCCGCCCCGCAGCACGAACGTCCAGGTGCCGTTCGGGGCGATCACGATCGACGCGAACGCGTCGTCCGGGCGCAGCAGCCGCATGATGTCGTCGCTCGTCACCACCTGCTGCACGAGCTGCCCGTATTGCGGCGCCGCGGCCTGCAGCGCGGCATCGGAGTCGGCGAGTTCCGCCTGCGCCTTCTCGATCGCCGCATCGAGGTCCGCGCCTTGCAGCACGCGGGACAGGTCGATGCCGGGCATCTGGCCGTTCGCGGCGGCGGCGCGAAGCTCGCGGTCGCGCAGCAGGTCGGCGAGCTTGAGCGCGGCATCCTGCCGGCGGCGGATCGCATCGGTGACATGCGGATCATGCGCGCCGGCGGCCAGCCTCGCGGACGCCTGCGCGATCTGCTGGCTGGTGACGCTGCCCTGCACCAACTCCGCCGCCTCGAACATCTCCGACAGCAGTCGCTGGTCGGTGCCGTGGGCCTCTGCCTGGTAGATATCCAGGCACGGCGCGAGCAGCTGGATGCTGGTGCCGATCTGCAATTGCCGCAGCAGCTTCGCGGCCTGCCGGCACGACGGCAGCGCGTCGCCGGTGTCGCCCGACGCGGCCAGCGACGCGGCATGCAGCAGCAGCGTCTCGGCGACCGGACGCGAGCCGGGCACGGCGATGTCGAAATCCGCGGCCGAGCGGGCGAAGCCCAGCTGCGCGCGGTCTTCCTCGCGCGCGGCTTCCGCCGTCGCCGCGGCGGAGCGCGACAGGCGTGCGGTCAGCGACGGCTGGCGCAGGTCCTGCGCGGTCGCGATCGCCTGCGCGTTGCGGATCATCGCGGCACTTTCCGCGTCCTGGCCCAGCCCGCGCAGCGCGATGCCCTGGTAGCGGCGGCTCTCGATCACGCCGATCAGGGCCGACTCCTGCGTCGCGTCCAGCACCGGGATGCTGCTGGACACCAGCGGCTGCAGATTGACGGGGCGAACGCCGGCCGCCACTTCGCCGCTCAGCACTTCCGGCGGCAGCTTGGCGGCGTACGTCGCATCCGCCTGCCGGAACTGCGCGAGCGCTTCTGCCCAGTGACCCTGGTCGACCTCGCCGAGCCCCTGGTCGTAGTGCAGCTCCGCCACTGCCAGCGGATCGGCCGAGCGCGGTGCCAGCGCCGCGGCCTGCTTGAACAGGCTGTCGGCTTCTCCGTAGTGGTGCAGGTTCGCCTGCTGCACCGCGAGCCGCATCATGGTCACGGCGGTGTTCGGGTTGTCGCGGCCGATCGCCTTCTGCTGCACCTGCAGCGCGGCGCGGTAGGCCTGCTCGGCGCCGACGAAGTTCTCTTCCTGGTTGGCGCGCAGCCCCGCCGCCATCAGCGCCTCGTACTGCCCGACATCGCCGCTGCTGAACGCCGCGGCGGCGAGGCGGGACGCCAGCAGCGCGTTGGACGGCGCGCGGCTGACGGCCTCCGGGCTCGACCGCCCCGACAGCACTGCGATCGACCGCTCGAGCGCGGGCAATGCGGGCGTGATCCCGTCCGCGCCATAGACCTTGCCGTCGACGCTTGCGATCAGCGCAACCTGCGGCCATCCGCCGATCCGCCGAGTGCAGGACAGCACCTCCGCCGGCACGTTGCCGAGGATCGTCGTCGCACTTGGCGCGGCGCACACGAACCGCTGATCGAGCGAGCTCCGCCAAGCCCCGGCGCTTGCCTGCGCGGCGGCAGACTCGGGGCCGCTTGGCCCCAGCACGCGGACCTCACCGCTGGGATGCTGGAACGAGCCGCAGAAGATCGCCGCGCCGCCCGCTCTGGCGAGCGCCTGCTGCGTGCACGCCTCGCCGGCGGCGTTGTTGCCGATGCCGACCGCGTGCCCCGTCAGCGCGCTGCCGCCGGTATAGGCCTGCGGCGGCGGCGTCGCGCAGGAGGCGACTGCGACAACGGCACAGACGAGCAACGCGCGGAAGGCCGTCATGCCCTGCTTCGTCCCGATTGCAGTTGTTGTCCTAGCACAACCAGCCGACTTGTGTCGCCCGCAACATGCGTGCGAACCCGTACGCGGACTTGTATGATCGGGGTGTCTCAGGCGGGGTCGCATGGACGCGAACTTCGGGCACGAACTGGTTCCCGGCCGGAGTTGCGGGTCGTGCGACGTCTGCTGCGTGGCGCTGACGATCGACGAGCCGCACCTGCAGAAGCTTCAGGGCCACCGCTGCCCGAACCTGCAGCAAGACCACCTGTGCCGTATCTACGACTCCCGGCCGCAGACGTGCCGCGCGTTCTACTGCGGCTGGCGCCGGCTGAAATGGGTGCGCGAGAACCTGCGCCCGGACCAGTCGGGCGTGCTGATCCGGGTGATCGTCGAGAGCTCTCGCAGCCGCGGCCCTCAGCTCGGCATCTGCGTGACCCTTCTTGGTCCGCGGGCCCTGAAAGCCGACGGGTTGGCCGAGACGCTCGCGGCGGCGGTGAACGCCGACATCCCGGTGCAGCTGCACGTCCCGGGGCCGCCCGGCTATACGGCGGCGGTGGCGCGCATCAACGAGGCGCTCGCCGATTCCGTCACGTTCAAGGACAAGGCGGCACTGCTCGCGGTCCTGCGACGCGCCTATGCGCAGGGCCGCAAAGGGGCCTTCAGGCCGATCGTCCTGGGCAGACCGTGCGCCGAGGCGGGCCACGCCTCGGCGGAAGACATGGCGTAGGCGGGCGTCTTCGCCGCTCAGCGCAATCCGGCCTGCAACGCCTGCAATGTTGCGTTGGCGACCGGCGCGACCGTGAGGGTCAGGCCGAACGGCGTGGCCCCCGTCAGCTTGGGCAGCACCGGGCTCGACGTCACGAACTGCTGGTAGGCGGCCAGGATCTTCTGAGCCTCCTGCGTCAGTTCCGCGCGCTTGTTCGGATCCTGCTCCTTCATCACGCCGTCGAGGACGTCGAGCAGCCGCGTGTCGAGGTTCTTCGGAATGTCGTCGAGCTGGCCCAGGGCTTTCGTGACCTCGGCTTCGTGCTCGTCGGCCTGGAAGGCCGCGGCGACCGCCGTCTTCAGCGCCTCGACCTCCGAGACGATCTTCTTGCGCGCGGCGTCCCACGCCATGCGCGACTTCTGCAACGCGGCGGGCGCCGCGCCGGCGGTGGCCGTGCTGCCGCTCGCCGGCGCGCCCTGGCCGAGCTTCGTCTCCAGCTCGTCCATGCGCGCGGCGGCCTCGGTCGGGCTTCCCGTCTTCAGCAGCGTGTTGGCCTGCTTGGCGAGCCCGCCCAGCTCGGCCTGGCGGTTCGGATCGGCGCCGGGGATGCGCTTGATGAGTTCGGCGAGCCGCTGCGACAATGCCGCAACATCGACCGGCTTGGCGGACGGGGGCGGCCCCGGCGGAGGCGGAGGCGGCGGGGCCGTGCCGACAGGCTGCGGCTCCTGGCTCTCGCTTTCCTCGCTCTCGCTCTCCAGCGCCTCGTCGACGCTGAAGATCACCTCCTTGAAGACACCCTTGACGCGCTTCGTGACGGCCCTCGGGAGCGCGGCACCCGCCGGCTCTTTGTTGACCTTGATGAGCAGCCGGTCTTCGTCGGCGTCGTCCGTCGTTGCCTTGCCGAAGCGGATGCTCTTCTCGTCGATCTTCAGACCGGCGTCCTTGGCGTCCTTGAGCAGCTGCGTGCGGAGCTTCTTGGGCTTCATCTTCTTGTCGAGGAGGATCACGCCCTCGGCGTCCTCGCCGCCCGTCATGGCGACGACGCAGCTGAGTTCCTTCTCGCCGTCTTTCCGTACCTGCTTCAGCAGCATTTTGACGGCCGCGACGGGCATGATGTCGTCGGCGCCTGGCGGCTTTTTGGAGGGGGCCATGGTTCCTGATCCTGCTCTCGGACCCCCAAGTCGTACAATGCCGCAATGGAAACTGTCCACCATTTGCGGCGCGGGGCGGGAGGAAGCGGCCCCTCGGTCAAGACCCGAGGCGGCCCCGCTCAGCCCCGTCCTGCGGCGGCCCGAGGTGA
>Ga0074045_10000586_pt1 | contig 35375 bp, 29 predicted proteins | sample BogForMeECP23OM2_FD_94442 | JGI IMG/M metagenome (GOLD analysis project Ga0074045, IMG submission 94442) | Bog forest soil microbial communities from Calvert Island, British Columbia, Canada - Bog Forest MetaG ECP23OM2 | ecosystem: Environmental > Terrestrial > Soil > Wetlands ...
CAGACAGCCACATCGGCCGCCCGCAGATACAGTCTGCCCGCGACCCGCTGCCGCGCATCGGGCGATGGTTCTCCCGTGTAGGGCGCGGCTTGTTCCGGGATAGGTTGGGGAGATTGTTCGCGAGCGGGTTCTTTTCCAGCTTGCGGATCTTCGTTTTTGGCCATAATCGACTCCTCGATTCAGGCGTTGAGGCGCTTCACGGGCATCGACAACTTTACACAGCAGCCCATTATTCCGAGTGGCTTGCCATGAGCACAGCCACTCATTACCTTGACAAACAGATAATAGAACCCGTTTCTCGAATAATAATCGAAGATGATAGAGCGTGCAAGGAAATTTGATTGGGCAAGTTTGGCGATAAGTAATAAAGCGCACGATTGAGGACGGGGTCGTCGGAGGCCATTTCCATAATCCGGAGTTATGGTGCCCGGCTGGAGCGCGTTCGGCTGAATTCTTGTCCCCCACATCGCAATCGGCTTGGCGGCCGGCGTTGGCGGAGGATTGGCCATCGCTTTGGTCCTGCCGATCTCTAATCGATTTTAACTATTGCCTGCTTTTCAATTGGCCGATACCATTCCCACATGGGGTCTTCACTGGGTAATATACAAGCCACAATTCTCGCGAGTGGCATCGCTATAGCCGCTTCGCTACTTACAATCACACCAGCACATGCACAGGGGTGCATTGTCGCCCGATCCAACGGCGAACAGGGCGGTCCAGAAAGCGAAGGAGGTTATCTGGCTCCTGGAGAATGGGACTTCAACATCGGATACCGCCATCAGTTCTCCTATATTCACTTTGTTGGACCTACCGAGCAAAGTTACCGCGTTCAGGATGGCACCGAGGTGGAGAATAAGATCAATCTGGAAAACCTAACCGCAACTTATCAACTGTCGCCTCGCTTCGGCCTGACGATGGACCTTCCGCTGCTTACGGCAAGCCGCCACACGAACGATTCGGCGATCGTCTACACGTCCGCCGGCATTGGAGACATTTCGTTCGTGGCCAGCGGCTGGGTCTGGAATCCGAAAGGTAATAAGCGCGGCAACATTCAATTGGGTCTCGGGATTCTGCTGCCTACCGGCAAGGACAACGTGGCGAACACGGTCGACACGGGGAATGGTAAGACAACCACAACGATTGTGGACTATTCCATTCAGCCTGGGCAAGGCGGCTGGGGCATTCCTCTGCAATGGACCGCATATAAGAACGTACTAAACAGCCAACTCTACTTCAATGGCAGCTATCTGGCGATGTTGGAAGATATCAACGGCGTGCAGAGAAGCGCCACCGTCAATCCGGTTACTCTGACTCAGTACAACGCGATTACCGACGAATATCTTATAGAGGGTGGTGTGGCTCATCCGATCTCGAAGATACGCGGACTTACCGTCACCTTTGGACCTCGCATGGAGGGCGTGCCGGCGCGCAATCTTATCCCGTCCGGCAAAGACCTCGGCTTCCGGCGTCCCGGATTCGCGGTTTCCGCCGAACCGGGCATCCAGTACGCGAGAAATGGCAACGTCCTGACACTCACAATCGCCCGCGCCATCTATCGCGACCGTACGCGCAGTGTGCCGGACGATCTCACCGGCGGTCACGGCGATGCAGCTTTCGCTAACTGGGTGTGGCTGGCCAGTTATTCATTCCGCGCAGGCGGCAAACATGAAGGAGTGGAACCGCCGGCCTCACATCTCAATATGCCGGCGCATGATGCTTCCGCCGCTCCGCCCGCGACGGCTTCGGTCGCGCACTGATCAGCGGGGCGAGGACTGTGCGGCGTGCAGAGCCGAAAGTCCCATCGGCGTTTCTTGCAGAGGCGGATTGTTTCTGGTCCAGCCTGGCGGGAAGAGTCGAGACAACTCTCGACTCAGCAGGCTTGGAAGCCTGCGCCACAACACACCCGCTTATGCCAGGTCGAATTTCTCCTGATGGAGCAAGGGATCGCTCTTGACGATCACGGTGCGGCCGAGCACCTCTTCGAGTTCCTGCAGAAACGTGTTCTGGTTGCTCTTGAGCAGCTTGGCAACCTCCGGCGACACGCGCAGCATGACGTCCTTGCCTTCAATCGCAGCGGCGATCTTCTGCGCTTCGCTGAGAATTTCGCCGACTACAGTCTGCGGGCTCTTGACGTATCCGGCACCCTCGCAATACGGGCAGGGCGTGCACAGGGTTCGTTCCAGGCTCTGCTTAACGCGCTTGCGCGTGATCGCCACCAGGCCGAAATCGTTGAACTGGAGAATCTTGTAGGGGGCGCGGTCGGCGCGCATGGCGTCCTCGAGCGCCTGCATCACCTTCTGCCGGTTCTTGCGCTCGTCCATGTCGATGAAATCGATCACGATGATGCCGCCCAAATCGCGCAGGCGGATCTGCCGCACGATTTCGCGTATGGCGTCGGTATTGGTCTTGACGATGGTGTCTTCCAGGCGGTTGGACTTGCCGACGAACTTGCCGGTGTTAACGTCAATCGCCACCAGCGCCTCGGTCTGATTGATCACGATGTGCCCGCCGCTCTTCAGCCACACCTTCGGCCGCAGCGCTTTTTCGAGTTCGGCTGTGATGCCGAACTCATCGAACATGGGATTGGCCCGGGTGTACAGTTTGACCCGGCCGACCAGCGCCGGCTGGAAGCGCTCGACGAATCGCAACACGCTCTCGTAGGCCTCTTCGTTATCCACCCAGATGCTCTTGAAGTCGGTGGTGAGCTGGTCGCGCAGGACGCGCTCCACCACGTTGAGGTCGTGATGGATCAACAGCGGGGCCGGCTTGCGCTCGGCTTTCTGCCGCATGTCGAGCCACATGTTGTAGAGAAAATGCATGTCGGCGCGCAGTTCTTCTTCGCTGCGGCCGTCGCCGGCGGTCCGCACGATGAAGCCGCCGGGGATGCCCGTGCGATTGGCTTGCAGCACGCGCTTCAGCCGCGAGCGTTCCTCGTCGCTCGGAATCTTGCGCGACACGCCGATGTGATCGACGGTCGGCATATACACCAGAAAGCGGCCGGGCAGCGCGATGTGCGACGTGATGCGGGCGCCCTTCTGCCCCAGCGGCTCCTTGGCGATCTGGACGATGATCTCCTGGCCTCCGCGCAGCAAGTCGCTGATGGAAGCGGTGGCGCCTTTTTCGGGACGGCCCTCGCCGGTCTTGGGCGCGACAGCGGCGGGACGATGCTCGGGACGGGCGTCCTGCGTGCGTGGGGCTTCGCCCGGCGCGTCATTGCGGTCGCGGCCGCCGCGGCGGCGCGTACGGCGGGAAACGCGATGCTGATAACGCGGCCCCTGTTCGCGCACGTTCGCGCTCAGCCCATCGGGCGTGGGCGCGGGCTCCTGGCCTTCGACGTTGTCAGCGGCCTGCTCCTGCGCCGTAAGTGGACTCTCCGTGCCTTCTTCGCCTTCGGCCAGTTCTTCGCCTTCCGCGGCCATTTCCATTTCCGCGCCGGCTTCAGCAATATCGTCCGCAGCTTCCGATGGTTCGACGGCAGCTTCCGCAACTTCGGCTGGAGCTTCCGCCGCTATGGATTCCTCTTCCACGTGAACGGAGGGCGTAGGAACGTCGGGCGGCTGGGCCGGCTCTTCCACTGCCGCCACCGCCACTGCGGGTTCCGCGTCCGCGATCCCGGCGTCCGGCCCTGCGCCGGGGGTTTCTTCCAATGCAACCTGCTCCGGCTCTTCTGCCGCGCGCGCCGGTCCTGTGTACTTGGCGAGCGATTCGCCCGGCAACACCAGCATGTCTTCGCTTGACGTCACTACGCGCTCGGCTGCTTCGGCCGGCTCCTCGACCAGCGCTTCGGCCGGCGGAGCCGGCTCGGCGGCGTGATGGCCCGGAGAGTAGAACTTGGATTCGGGCAGCCCGCGTCCACCACGCTGTCCGCGACGGCGACGGGAACGGCGTCCGCCGCGGCGTTCGTGATCGTCGCGGCGCTGTTCCGGCGAGGGCGGGGCGGCTTCGGCTGTCGTGACACTTGTCCCGGCCGGCTCGGGTGCCGCTGCATCGGTCTCGATTGCGGTTATCGGTTCCGCTGCATCGGCCAGGGGTGCCGCTTCCGCGGGCGGCGCGGCTGCCATCGCCACCGGTGGAACGCGGTCCATTTTCAGGACCTTCTCCTCCACGCTGGTGACGATCTTGTCGTATTCTTCGTTGTCTTCGAAGAAGTCGGACACATACAGGAACGCGTCGCGGTCCAGGCCGATATCGACGAAGGCCGATTGCATGCCTGGCAGGACGCGCGTCACGCGGCCTTTATGGATGCTGCCGGCGAGAGAGTATTCATTCTCCCGCTGATGGTACACTTCGAAAACCTGATCGTCCTCGATAATCGCCACACGCGTTTCGTGGCGGTTGGAAGAGATCGCCAATTCCTTCGACATCCGTTGCCTCCCCGGGAACTGGGGAGAGTCTCGGAGGCGTCGGTGGGCGCCCTGCGTGCACGCCGGCTGCGCCTACACTTGCAGGCAGCGCGCCGGCGAACGATTGAAGCTCACGCTGGCCGCGCGGTGGAGCTTGCACTCATACACCGGACGGCCGGGAACCGCTCCTCTTGCCTGGGGGAGCGCTCTAAAAGCGTTACCACCCCGAGGGTCTCTCTCTTGGCTCCCGATAACCTTTCTTTTGCGGGCGCGCCTCGGCGGCCCGGTTAATTCACGAATCTTCTGAGGCGGACGTTATTCACCAGCCCCAAAGCCAAAAAGCTCGACCAGATACTGGAACCGCCGGCGCTCAGGAACGGCAGCGGAATGCCGGTTACCGGCATCAGGCCCGCCACCATTCCCACATTGACCACAACGTGAAACAGCAGCAGGCTGGCCACTCCCATGCAGATATACATACCCACGGGATCGGGCGCCGTTTGCGCATTCTGGACGATGCGCATAATCATGACAAAGTACAACGACAAGACAATCACTACGCCGACAAATCCATGCTCTTCGGCGAGGGAAGCGAAGATAAAATCCTTCTGCGACACCGGCAGGAATCGCAACTGCGTCTGCGTTCCCTTGGTAACTCCCTTGCCGAACATCCCACCCGCTCCCACCGCGATCTGGGATTGAATCAACTGATACCCGGTTCCCTGGGGGTCGCTGTCCGGATCGAGAAAGCTGACCAACCGCGCCCGCTGAAAGGGCTGCAGGAAATGCCAGCCCACGGGAAGCACCAACATCGTCACCACGGCGATTACGATCACGTACTTGCGCCGCAATCCCGCCAGAAATGCACCTACCATCAGGATGGCGATATACGTTAAGGAGGTCCCCAGATCGGGCTGTTTCAGCACCAGCAACGTGGGCACCAGCACCAGCAACGATAGTATCGCCATCTCCCGGATCTCCAGCGTTTCGGTCTTGATCTCGGCCAGATACCGGGCTACCAACAATATTATCATCAGCTTGACAAATTCCGATACTTGTAAATGCAAGCCGCCGCCCAGCGGAATCCAGCGGCGCGACCCGAATGCCGTCTGGCCCACCAGGTAAGTCACCGCCAGGAGCACCACCGAGGCGATGTAATAGCTGGGAACGTAATGCAGTAGCGTGTGATAATCCACCGTCAGGACCAGCCACATCAGCGCCAGGCCGCCGGTGACGTAAAGGATCTGGTGCCACCAGGCGGCGTGGTACGGAGAGTCGAGTGTGGCACTGAAAATTTGCAGAATACCGATACCACAGAGCGCCAACGTGATCAGCAGCAGGGACCAGTCCAAATCGCGCGCGGAGAGATAGCGAATCATATTCAGTTATGCAGCCCAGCGGCGGGCGACGCCGGGCCGGGTATCCCGAACTGTCTTAACTGCGACAGCCGCCCGTTGAACGAAGCCTGCTGCTGGCGCAACGCTTCCAGCCTGGTCTTCTTGTCGAAATAGGCTTTCAGCACATCGCGCACGATGGGTGCGGCCAGATAGCCTTCCCGCCCATGGTCGAACAGGGCGACCACCACGATTTCGGGCGCTTCGCGAGGCGCGAAGCCCACGAACCAGGCGTTATCCGTCATGTCTATCCCGCCCTTTTGCTTGGCCAAATCGGCCGATGCCACCTGCGCCGTGCCGGTCTTGCCGCAGACCTCGATGCCCTTCAAGTTCGCGAATCCGGTGGCCGTGCCGCCCTCATTCACCACGCCGTACATGCCGTCGATGACATCCTTCACATGGTCCGGGTCGAGCGCCCACTCGTCGGGCTTTTCGGTCGCATCCAATTCCCGCACCAGGTGCGGATGATGCCAGATACCGCCCACCGCGATGCCTCCCATGGCTCGCGCTAACTGCAGCGGCGTCACTGTCAGCGCGCCCTGCCCGATGGCCACCGAAATTGTTTCACCCGCCCACCACTTCTCGCGGTAATTGCGCAACTTCCATTCCGGCGACGGCACGATGCCGGAGGCCTCGCCCGGCAGATCGATTCCGGTCGGATGGCCGAAGCCCACCAGGTTGGCGTAATAAGCGATCGAGTTGATTCCCATCTTGTCGCCCAGGGTATAAAAGAAAACGTCGCAGGAACGCACGATTGCGTTGTGCAACGAAATAGCGCCGTGGCCTCCCTTCTGCCAGCATTTGTGGTAGCCGCCGTAGAACGAAGCGCCGCCGGCGCAATGCACGGTCCAGTTCATATCGACGGTGCCCGTCTCGAGGCCCGCCAGCGCCATGATCGGCTTGAACGTCGAGCCGGGCGCCAGCTGCGACTGAATGGCGCGGTTCATCATGGGGTGGTCCGGGTTGTCCATGATGGCCTTCCAATCGGCGGATTTGATGCGTTCGGCGAATTTGTTGAGGTCGAACGCCGGCCTGCTGACCATGGCCAGCACTTCGCCAGTGCGGGGATCCAGCGCCACCACGGCGCCGTTGCGGCCATCCATGGCCAACTCGGCGACGGCCTGCAAATCCAGGTCGATCGTCAGCGCCAGGTCCGTGCCCGGCGTGGCGGGCTTCATCTTCAAAATCTGGCGCACCTGGCCGCGGTTATCCACCACCACCTGGCGCTGGCCATCCACGCCCGCCAAGGTATCGTTGTACTGCCGCTCGATGCCGAACTTACCGATGGCTGTGCCGGGATCGTACTTGGCGAACTCCGGCATGTCCAATTCCTGCTCGCTGATTTCACCCGTGTACCCGATCACGTGCGCCATCATGCCGTTCTGCGGGTACGCGCGTTTGTAATCCTGCGTCAGCAACAGCTCGGGGAAGAAGTCGCGGTGCGAGTCGACAAAAGAGAGGTCGGCCTGAGTGACCACCTCCTTCAGCACAATCGGATCGTACTTCGGCCGCGAACGGTAGCGGCGCACTTTGGCCTGCAGATCGGCCAAATCCAGGTCCAGGCCGCGTGCGATCGGCGCCAGGTGCGATTCGTCTAGGGATTCGCGCGTCAACAAGAGCCGGAAGGAACTGTGGTTGTCGACGATCACGCGTCCGTCGCGATCGAGGATGCGCCCGCGCGGCGCCGCCATCGGCTGCGACTTCACGCTGTTGGCGAGAGCGCGCTCGTCGTAGAACTGCGGATTCTGCACCTGCAACCGCCAGAAACCCGAGCTCAAAAACACGAACGCGGCGACGGTGGCGTACTGAAAAATGGCAATCTTGCCCGCCGCCTGGCGGTTGTCGTCGCGCAGAGGTAGCTTTTGGATGACGCGGGAATCGGTATGTGGATCGATCGGAGGCAGGGTCACGGCATCAGGGCGCAAGCCGACTCTTCACTTTCAGTGTAGCCCAAGCAAGGAAACGCGGTTGCAGGGTGACGGTTCGTTTCTGCAAACGCTCAGAACTCGCGAAGCAATTCGAGCATGCGCCGGTCGAGCTGGTGGCCCCGCACCTTCTCGTAAGCGACGTCGCTGCGGCCACTGTCCAGGATTCCAAACGAACCGCGAAAGCACCACAGCGCCCAGCCCCAGTCGACGGCTTTCCACAGCGACAGGAATTCCCGCATCCAGCTCAAGGCGACCGCGTGTGGCGTGCGGTTCCAGCAGCCCCATTCACCGACAAACACGCTTGCGCCGCGAGCGGCGAATTCCCGGTATGGCTGGATGCACCAGCGCTCCAGCATGGCGCGATTCCACTCCACGGTTTCCGACACGCGCATCGGCCAGGTCGGCATCTGCCGCGGCGTTCCCGCCCACGGCGCCAGGTAGTGCGAGAGGGCGAACGGCGCGTAGCCGCGCGTTGCGTGGACCGCGTTGGGTACCTTGACTAGTTCATCCACCGGCAGGATCGCCTCGCCGAACAGTCCGTCGATCATCACGAGGCGCGTGGGGTCGGCCCGCCGGATCGCATCCACGCCGGCACGAATCACCTTCTCATACTGCGCCGCGGTGCAACGGTTCGGTTCGTTGATCAAATTGAAGCTCAGCCACCGGCTCGGAATCCCACGGTAGCGCTCCGCGAATCGCTCCCAGTAGAAACGAAAAATGTCCACAGCCTGCTGGCCGGTCCAGAGGTTCCAAGGTTCAGCCAGCAGACTCGCGTTGATCGAGTATCCCGGAGCGCGGTGGAAGTTCAGGCACACGTGGACGCCGTACTGTCTGCCCCACTCGACGGCCCGGTCGATCTCGCGCAGCGTGCGCTCGGCCATGCGGAACGGTTGCTTCGGGTCGGCCCAGCATCGGTACGACATAGGAAGCCGCGCGAAGTTGAACCCCCATCGCGCCATCCATTCGAAATCGGTTTCGACGAACGGCTCGTTGCGGCGTCCCCATTCCGGATCCAGTGCCGCCCATTCCTCCGGCGTCGCGGTGAACTTCTCCTGGAGGTTGAAGCCGCGCCATTTCGCCGGTGCTTCCGCTGGATGGCCGCAGCCGTCTAGAGCCGCCAGGCCGGCCAGGCCGGCAAACGCGCGCCGGCTGAGCGGCGCGCCGATATCCATCTTGGCCACGTCGCATATTGTAGCCAATCATACTTGTCCGGACCGCGCCTGCGCCGTTCCCTTCGCGGACAGTGTCCCATGCCGAGACGCGTCATCCCGAAAACGGACAGTCGCCGCTGTGCGACAGCCCTCAATTGCTGAGCTTTCAAAGGGCACGCGACGTGCAACCATGGAAGTGTGGGAACAAGGGCATGAATGCTCCAGAACCCGTCGGCCCGCCGCTCGCCGGGTTTCGCGTGCTGGTGTGCGACGACCAGCCGGACGTGTGTGAGGCGCTGCGCCTGTTGTTGAAGAGCCAAGGATCCCAGGCGGTAACGGTGGATTCGCCGGCGGCCCTATTAGATCGCGCACGGGGCGAGGCCTTCGACTTAGTGTTGCTGGACCTGAACTACGCGCGCGATACCACTTCCGGCGCGGAAGGCATGGATCTACTGGCCAGCCTGGAGGAGCAGGGCAACGCCGCTCCTGTAATGGTGATGACCGCCTGGAGCAGCTTCGACCTGGCTGTGGAAGCGATGCGGCGCGGCGCGTGCGATTTCATCCAGAAGCCGTGGGACAACCAGCGCCTCATCGCGGCCATCCGCAAACAGGCCGATTCGGGCCGGCGCCGGAAGTCGGAGTTGGAAATCGCCGCCGCCGTGCAGCAGAAGTTATTCCCCGGCGATCCGCCAAGCCTCGCCACGCTCGAGTGCGCCGCGCAGTGCCTGGCGGCGCGCGAAGTGGGCGGCGACTATTACGATTTCCTGTCCGCTGGCGGCGGCCGCGAAGTGTTTCTGCTAGCCGATGTTTCGGGCAAGGGCGTGCCGGCGGCGCTGCTGATGGCAAATCTGCAGGCCGCCTTCCGTAGCCAGCCGGCGGAGGCTCTCTGCGCCCCTGCCGCGCTGCTGGCGGGCATCAATCGCCACTTCTTCCAGTCCACCGGCGCCGAGCGCTTCGCCACCTTGTTCTACGGCCTTTACGACGACACCACGCGCCGGCTGCGCTACGTCAACTGCGCCCATAATGCGCCGCTGCTGTTGCGGCGGTCGGGCGCGCTCGAGAGCCTGGACGCCACGGCACTGATGCTGGGAGCTTTTGCGAAGTGGAGTTGCACGGTTGCCGACGTGGCGCTCGAGGCCGGCGACACGCTGGTGATCTATTCCGACGGCGTCACCGAGGCCGCCTCGGTTTCCGGCGAGGAGTTCGGCGAAGTTCGGCTCGAAAGCGTCGTGCGCAGCCACGAAGGCCAGCCCGCCGCGCAGTTGGTGGACGCGGTACTGGCTGCCGTCGCCGCTTTCAGCTGCGGGCCGCGGAGCGATGATGTCACCGTGATGGCCCTGCGCGCGCTGGCACGCCCACCGCAGTTTGACTTGGCTCCTTCGCCCGCGCTATCGTGCAAGTAGCCACAGTCTCAGCAGGGCGCGGTAGCCAAGTGGTAAGGCCAAGGTCTGCAAAACCTTTATTCGTCGGTTCGATCCCGACCCGCGCCTCCAAGTTATTTTCAACGTAATACCAATAAAAACAAACACTTACACCGGATATTTCCGCCTCCCGCCATTTCCTGCTCTGGCTCTCGTTTTCCCCTATTTGCCCGGATCATTCCGGGCAAATTCCGGGCGCCAAGTGGTAAACTTCGGGACATGAGGTGTCCTCATTGCGGCAAAGAGATCAACGAAAGCGGAAATGTCGAGACACCGGCGGTGGGAAGTCGTCAGCACCTCATCGCGTGGCTTACAACTTGGAGGGGGAAAAACGGGCTTGGGGACTCGGGGAGGCCGTTATCTAATCGCAGCCTCCTCCAACTTCGGAAAATGTTCGAAGAGGCGCAGCGGGGGAGACAATACCGGGCCGGGCGCCGGTGGGGACGCCACACACTGTAGTAGTGCATTCTATGGTGGATCACTGGAGCCGCGCCTTTTCGTCCGGCCGCTTCTCTCGCGCAGCCACCCACATCTGCTCAAACCTCTCCGCCTGCGCGTCCAGGTGTTCCCGTGACGGGTGTACGTATTTCTGGACGCTCCGCAAATTCGCGTGCCCCAACCATGCTGCAATGGTTGCGATGTCGGTACCACCCTCCGCCCATCGGGTGGCTGCCGTGTGCCGCAGGTCGTAGGGCACAAATTGGAGTTTCGCCTTCTTCAGAACGAGGTCGTGGATCCGCTGCACGTTGCCGATGTGCGCGGCAGGCACCCGGTTACTTGGGAAGACCCACCGTCCAGGTGATTGCAGGCGCTTGGCGAGCACGGCGCGGCTCGCGGCAGTGAGCCGGAGAGTTCGGCGAGCAGCCTTGCTCTTGCCGCGTCTAACCGTCAAGAATCCGCCCGCTACGTCCACCGCCTCCTGCTCCATTTCGCGCAGCTCTTCCGGGCGACATCCCAGGTTGAGCATCAGAATCCCGAGGTCGCGTAGGTCATCGAGTCCGTGAACGGGGCGTTTCCTGGCTGTCCTCTCGGTGCGCATAATGTCGATGGTTGCGAAATACGCTGCTTCCTCCGCCACGGTGAGGACATGCATCCGAAGTGCGTCACTGTCACTCGGGATCTCAACCTCATCAACCACATTAGCCTTGCACCAGTTGTGCTTCCGCCCGTACTGGAATAGCAGAGAGAGCGCGTGGAGATCGTGCCTGACTGTCACTTCCCGGACCTTGTGAACCGCCCGTCGCAGGCTCTTAAAATCCTCGATATCGCCGGCGGTGACGCTCGACAGCGGTCGCTTACCGAAGTGCAGCTTGAGACTAGTCATGCTGACCGACAGACGCTTAGCCGTATTCGGGTGTGCCGAGTATTCGCCGCGAGCCCAGGTGATGAACTGGTCAGCTGCGCTGTTGAAGGGCTGGACCTGAAGCCGTAGCTCCGCCGCGCGACCGTCGAGCACTAGTCGGTGAGCTGCGGCCTCCATTCGCTGCACCTTTGTCCGATTGCGTGGCGTGTCCTCGAAGTCGGTTATGTGGCTGTACTCCTGACCTTGTACCATGAACCGCCACTCTAGTTTCCCGTTTCTTGCTCGTATCGGCATTTCTTCCGGCCCTCTCCCGCGACTCTACCCATTCTGATAGCTTTTGGGGATGATAGCGAATCCCTCCGATTCGCGACCAGGGTGGGCCGAAGTTCGATGCGCGCCAGTTTGCTAGCGTTTTCGGACTGACGCCGATGATGGCACCGGCCTCGTCGGGTTTTAGAAGTCTCTCCATTACAATTACCATCTCCGCAATCCGGCCACCGTGACCCGGAGGCCCTTGTACTGGGAGAGTGTTTGTTGACCGGGTCTGAGTCGATGCAGTGGACCGCCAGGGCTTTGCGGTTGAGGCACTGAGCCAGGATGCTGGGCGATCAGTCTCTTGCGCACTCCGCCCTTACTCTGCAGCGAGAGGCGGACGCTTCCAGTAGCCTTGATTTCGATTCCTTCGTTCGGTGCCAAAGTGAGATTCCCTCCTGTCAGATCAGTTTCTTTTCGTCTGGGGGCCGGTCGTCATACTGGAATCCCGGCCGGCGGGTGAGCCGGTCGCGCAGGTTCGCCAGTGGATCGTACGGCGCGGCCTCGGCGGCTCGGGTAGCGGGATTCATCGGTGGGAAGGCCAGGGGCGTGCCGGCCAGCGCGACGGCCGGCGGTGGCGCGGGAGGCTCCGCGTGGCGGTTGACGGTCGGCTGGTGTACAGGGGTCTTCCGCAGGCGAGCGATATAGGTGCGGAGCTTGGAGTAAGAAATCTCGAGTCCGTCGAGAGCCAGCACCCGCCTCACCAAGGTTATGGTGTGGCCCGCCGCGAGCGCCGTACTGATCTCTGGCCACAACCACCGGATCTGCGCAGCTTTCCGCACCGGCCGACGAACCGGAAGGCTTTTCAGATGGCTGGGCTCGGTGTGCTGCTGGTTGCCGTGGTGCGGCGGGGAGTCGGGACAGGACGATAGTTCTTTCCCCGCCGTTGGGGCGCTGCGGGGCCGGACGCGGCGTGCCTGGTCCATCGACGATTGCCTCCCATATGGAAGGGGTGGCCGGCCGAAGATGCGAACACGACGCCTGTGCGCCCACTCTGCATCCGGTTAGCAACCTGTTTGCAGACGATGCCGGCGTCTGCGCCCGGAGTGCAACCGCTTTGCATCCAAAGTGCAACCCTGCCGGGCACATGCGCACCACTTTGCACCCGTTCTGCAACGGTTCTACAACCGACATGCGCCAGGAGGCAGCCCAAGACCGGTAGAGGAACATAAAGGTGTCGGACGCCGCGGGCGCTTTTTGTTGGCATCGGATTTGGATTCTTGGGCTTACGTCGTCGGCCAATATCGAGGTTCTGTCCGACATTGTCGGACGGGTGTTTCCGTGTGGCGGCGGCCCGCGCCTCCTGTTCGGCTGTCGCGCGTGTAACCCCTTTCTAATGATGGGGACTCGACCTATGGCGAAGACCACGAGGATGACGATCAGGCTAAGCGAGGGCGAGCGCCGGCAGATTCACGATGTGCTCCGGCTACCAGGCTTCGAGGGGCCTTGGAGCGGTGCGCGATGCCCACTCGTCACAACGGCTCAGAGGAAGGCCAGTGCTCTTTCAACGCCAACTGCCGCAGGCTTCATCGCTTTCTCGATCAAGCGCAGCGCTGAGCCCCAGTTGCCCACGAATCCTCCGGACGAGGCTAAAATATGGGTATCCTGAAGGTCCCAATGAGTTGGAAACCGGCGCAAGCAGAAAACACTCCACTTCCCGCCTTCGACTGGTCGAACGTCTCGGAAGAGATCAAGTTCTCGGACACAGGCTTGCCGTTCCTCTCCAACAGCCACATCCCGCCCGGAAATCCCGATATTGAGAATCAGATCAGCTCGCCTGAGCATCCGTGGAATGTAAGCTTCTTCAGGCAGTTCCATCTTCCCATGATCCAATCCGCGGGGGTGGATCCGGCAGGTTGCCGCATCCTTGAAATTGGCTCCGGCTTCGGACAACTCGCATATGGTACCCTGAAGACCGTCAAACCAGACCTGTATATCGCGACCGACGTTTTTCCTCAACTCGTGTCGGTGCTGTCCGATAGTCTTCCAAAATGGACGACCGCTACCACGGCCGCCGCCTTCCTCGACCCTCAGGATCCACTCCTCTTCAAGCCGCAGGTTTTCAATGTGATCCAGTCCCATTCCGTCCTGCACCACGTTCTAGACTATCGGGCCGCGGTACGGGCGCTATACGATCGCCTTGCCACTCCAGGCGTTTTGATATTCTGCGAGCCTTGTCTCGAAGGCTATCTGTTCCTTTTGACAACCGTGCGGATGTTCATGAAGAGTGCCCCTCTGCCCGAGCCTTTGGCCAAGCAGATAGCCTTGATGGAGACATATATCCTCCAACGCACAGGCGCCCAGCGAGCGAATGCCGACTTTCTCCGCGGATTTGGGACCGGCGACAAATACCTATATTCGGCTTACGACCTAATCGACCTTGCGGAGGACGTCGGCGCTAAGCTCTATATCCAAAAGGACGAGCGAGTCCTGAAGAACAATTTGAAGTTTGAGCTGCAACTGCGCGGTTCGGATGAGCATACACTCGAAGCTTTCGACGCATTCTTATCAGATCTGCTTCCCGAGGGGGTCGAGAATGCCTATTTCTCGGACCTGCGTCAGGTGTTCAGCCTTCGCAAGGGCTAATGGAAGCACCGACTGGCCCCGAAAGTCCCCGGGGTGAGCCAGCATGGTCGACTCATGTCCATTTCAATGCCGCCCGCTCCGCCTCTGCCTCTGTAACCCCTACCCGAGCAAGACGAAAGGCATGTAGTCAATCCTGGCTCGTAAAGCTGAATACATCATCAGCTCCCATAAAGCAACCGGCGCTGTGGCATCTCTAACGAATACGCGCAATGACCAGGACTTCGTCAAGTCACAAACGCAAAGCGGCAAAATGAACTCCGTCGCAACATCGTGGCGAACGTCTCTGAGTGGAACACTCACTTGTGTGACTACCCGCGGCTCCGATGACACAATTTCAACACCAACGGCGCCCTCGGTAGTGTACTGCAACGGGCGAATCGCAAGGGACACCTTCGTAAGCCTATCCAAATCGAACGGAATCACATATTCCCGGTATGAAATTGCGGCGAGATCAACACCCAGGACGAGGCGCGCGCGCGACGATCGTCGAAAATGCTGCTCGGTGTATGACTTGATCTCATAAAACGCTGGCGACACCGACTCCCAGAGCACGTCCCCGTTTCTGAAATGGGAAGCTACGCCCTTCAATCTCGATGGTCGATAGGCTGTCAGCTGTGCGTACAACTCGCTAACGATCTTCTTGTCTTCCTCCCAACGCCTCCTCGACAGGTGCGCCGCCGCCACCTCCTCCTTCAACCGGGCGGACTCCGTGCTCCATGACGCCTCTTTTGAGCGGTACCATGCCAGTAAGCCGTTGGAGAGTTCATGGTCCGCCTTGAGAAGAGCCATGCGCGCTTTCAGGACCTCGGTATCTTCGAGCCTCGACCGCAACTCCTGGTTCGTTTGCATCACGGAACGGAGCGTCGTCGTTGAGGCGATACACTCGGATTGCCACTTAGCCAGTTCACCTTTAGCCGACTGAAGATCAACTGCCGTGGCGGCGGCATGCTCCTTTAAGGCCGAGGTCTCCCGACCAAGGCCTAGCAGAGACTCGGTAAGGACGGCGGTCTCTCCTTGAGACTTAGCAAGTGCTGCGTTTGCGGCGGAAAGCTGGTTCTCCAGCGACTCCAGCGTTTCGGATGCCTTGGCGAGATCTGCCCGCAAGTGCTCATTGAAGTCACGCATATCCTTCAAGTGCCTCTCAGTCCTGTCGGACTCCCTCTCGAGCCCAGATATTCGCTGTGCGCTACGGATCGCATCTGCCACTAAAGCGTCTTCATTTAGTGATGGGGCCTGATCGCCCTCGCGGTCCAAGGCGGCAAGCGAACCACAGGAACGCGAGCCCGTGGAGGGCCGCTCCCAGAGCCCCCCGCCCATATGCCTCACGCCCGCACTCAAGCCAAATGACGCTATCGCCGACCGAACCCCCTCATAACTGAAACTCAGCTTCGGACCGGGCCACCTCTCAAATTGCTCGTCAGAAACTCGGACCAATTCGGCAAGCGTTCTTCCGTACGCGCCAGGTTCGCCACGCACGACCTCGCCTCGTGCCAGGTAGCTCTCGGCAACATCTTCAAGATTGCGAGTGATCCGTAACAATACAGTGTTCGGGTCGACCGAAAGTGCCAGGTCACCCCATAGATGAGCAAACAGCACAAATCGGGGATCCTTTAAGACGAACGGCTTCTCGAGAGAATGCAGAAATGACTCACACTCCCGAAGAAGTGCCGCCTCCGGGTGGCCGCATCCTTGGTCTAAACTTGAGTCGGGCGCGAGCAGCCTCTCGTGAAAGCCGCGAAAAGCGACGTCTTCACAATACAGGCTGTCACAAGAGTTCCTTCTGTAGCCAAGCTCGAAAAGCATGTGACTGATGATCGATGTTCCGCTGTGGCCAACGCCAAGCACAAACACATTAGGTAGTCGACCTGTATGCTTCAGGTCTGTAATGTCCGACAGCTTCATCGACCCGCCCTCTCCCGGCAACGCCAGAATCGTGACACTGTCCCACGATTCAAGGGACGGCAGACGCCGGAAGCGATGTGCAACATCGCCCGACGGAGACTCATCCCGCGGCATACGCGCCCGCGACACATTCCGGCCGCAATCACCATAGGTCCGTTCAGTTCTAAGTTATCCCTCTCCATGCAACCGCGCGCAAACACTCCTTGGCCGACAGCACAGCAGACAGCAGGGACTGCTCCGGCGTGTCAGCACTCGCATGTGCGTCAACCGGCGTTGCCGCAACTAACTCTGCCGCAGTCCGTCCGGCAGGTCGCGGCGCCTCGCGTAAGCGCGCGTCCTGCGCCCCGAGGGCGATCAGCTCACCCAAGACCCGATTGCCTTCCATAACTTGCCGACTCCTCGATCTGTTTACAACATAAAGAACATGGTCTAGGTAATCCCGCGCGGCTTTCTTGATGTCGTATCGCAATTCAACCCGTTTTCTTCCAGCCATACCCATCCGGCGGGCGAGGGCAGGATCGTCTGTCAAGCGGATCATCCGTTCCGCGAGCGCATCGCTATTGCCGATGGGGACCAGGAACCCGGTTTTCTCATCCTCTACGATATCTTCAGGACCTCCGCAGCGCGTCGCGATCACAGGCTTTGCATAACTCATCGCCTCGATGGCAACCATGGAAAACGGCTCAAACTCCGATGGCACAATGGCTGCCCAGCACCCGCGGTAAACTGGGGCGGCATCCTGTTTGGGCCGGAGGGAGCAGCAGTTCTCGAGGTTATATCGCCTAATCAAGGAACAAAGTTCCTCACGATACTCCGCCGGCCCATCACCGTATACGGCAAACCTGGCACCCGCGGGTCGTCTCGCCAGGAACGTTGCCGCAGCCTCTAGAAAAGTGGGAACCCCCTTGTGAGGTTCGAGGGTGCATAACATCACGAATTCCGGCACACCCGGCGGAGCGAATCCATCCGCATCACCGCCCAAGGGCGGAAGATCCGTTCCATTGGGCAGTACCCGAACGGCGCCGTCAGAAGCATTACAAGTGGCCCGCAAGTGCGCAGCGACCCAGTTCGATGGCGCAAGCACCAGGTCCGCGATGTGCAGTTGCAGCAAATCGAGCCTCTGCCAGGCTAGCAAATCCAGCCCGCGGAATCCCCTTGGCAAAATGGGACCATGGCAATGCACTAACAAAGGAACCTTCGCGTGAACGGCCGCCACAGATGCGGGGTAGATCACGGTCGTATTAACAACCACTGCATCGAGTTCCAGTTCCCGGTACAGGTTCACAAATCCCGCAAGTTCCTGCCTGAACCTTAGCTCAGGATCAACCTCGCCAACCGTAGGAATAGTGAACCCGTAGCAGAGCTCGAACATGGGGAACGGCAGAGTCCTCTTCGCCAGGGCCTTGAACGGTCCGTCAGTAGCTGGAAAGACAACGATCGGCTGGAGTTCACCGCCAGGAAGATGTTGCAGCAGACTGATGAGAGCCCGCTCCGCTCCGGCGATCCACGGGGAATGAGAGACGAATGCGACTCGCGGCAGATCATTGCGGCTCATGAAGTGATCGATGCCTCCTGCGCTTCAGTGCCGGACACTCGCATAAGGAACTCCACAAAGGCAGGCAGGACCGAAGGCGTGTCGAAATGCAAGCGCACGTCACGTTGCGCGTTCGCCAACATTGCCGATCGCGCTGTTGGGTTGTCGAGCAGAAACTCGATAGCGGACTTCCATGACGCAGAATCGTTGTTGACCAGCAACCCGGTTTGCCCATTCGCAACAAAATGATCGTATGGGGCAGTATTTGAGTAGACTCCCACGGCCCCCGCTGCGGTGATTTCCAGGTATTTATTCGGACATTTGGAGCTATCAGTTCGTGTATTGCTCAAAGGAGCTAGTAGAATGTCAGGCATCGCCTCGCATAATGCGGCTGCGTAGCGGCGGTAACCAAAGATATAATCCCGATGCATCAGACGGTGCCCCGAGAGACTCCTAAGCGAATCGGGAATCGGTGTGCCCATCACCAGCACGTCGAAATCTTCCCGCTCCGCGGCCAGCCCGGAAAGTGCGGTGAATGCTGACTCGTCCCTTCGAAACGAGCCGGCATAGCCGACTCGAGCACGACGGCCGGCTCGCCTGTTTGTTTCCGGGAAAATGGAGAGGCTGACATTCACGGGTAACAGGTCTACGTGACGGCTGTATCGGCGCAGATCCTCCGCGAGAATGGTGTTGTAGGTAAGGACATGGTCCGCACGCACAAGGCAGTACATGAAGTTCTCATAGATCTCAGCGCCTGGCGTAAATATACGTGAGTATTCCGGCCAATCCTCTCCCACGGAGAACCAGTTGTCGTCGAGCATATAGATTGCTGGGATGCCGAGCGCGTTACAGCAATCAATCAGCCGGCGAGCCTGTTCTGACTTAGTCCGGCTGAAAATGACAAGATCTGCCTTAGTAATGTCCGCCGGATGCGCGATAGTATCAAGGATAGTCCGCCAGGTCAATATCCCTTGCCCTTCGAGCAGGGCGAAGTAGTTAAAGAACGCAAGCTGATTGTGGGCGGGTTCGTTGAGCCCTCCAAGGACGACGACTCTCAGCGGGGCTGAAGGTTTTGTGGCAGGTGAGTTGTGCGCGCCAGCGCAGCTTGTGAAGAGCGACTCGCAGCACCGTGGCGACCAGTCCTGCAGGAGCCGTTGCAGCCAGCGACGGGTGTGGAGGGGCAGATCTACGGCGAATGCTTGGACATCACTCCAGTCGCACGACTCCATAAGGTGCCGCGGAGAGGCGGAATAGCGGACCACCCGGCGCGCGATCAAGTCGCCGCTCAGGCTCAAATCGTTTGCCAACGGGAATGTGCTAGCGGACCACAGGCCGTCCGGGGATAACGAGTCGAGTAGTGTGATTGATTCGGTCCGTGTCGTGCGAACCGTGAATTCCCACCAAAAGCCTCGCTGCAGGAGAGGAGAGCACGAAAACCCGCCGAGCGCAGCAAAGTGCGCGCGGGACACGAGCGAACCGGTCATGGGAACATAGTCGAGCATCTCCAGCCATCCGCCGTCATAACGAGCCGGAACGCCGTCGGAATCAGCGCATTTCCAGCTTTGGAGCGGGTCATCCCGCATGCTGCAGGACGTTGGACGACCAGCAAGAAAGGCTGCTTCCGGCTTAGACGCCAATTCTCCGGTCATGCGTCTGAGCCAACTCAGCCAGGCGCTCAAATCAACGCCGGGCCAGCCGAAGGCAAGAAAGCGGCCATGAGCCGCGAGAGAACCGTGATTGAACAGCACTGCTGGCAATTCCTCGCCATGCGCGATGGAAGTAACTGTTACGCCGCCTGCGTCAAAGGAATAGAAGGGGAGCGCCATTAACCAGTGATCGCCGTGCAAAACCAATATGAGTTCGATCTCGGTAGACTGACCGGCGTAGTCTCTAGATATGGCAGAGATGAGCTTTTCCAGCTGCGGATACACTTGCAGATAGTCACCCATGATAGGCACTATCGCGGATATCGCTGGGGGAACAGTCTTCGTCTGCACAGTCTGGACTCGTTTTCAGTCTACTACGCGCGGAGCATTGCGTGCCGCGTCCTATGCAGCGAACTGGGGCATGTGAAATGGGCGGTCGAGAGGGTGTGTGGGCCGTGATCGCCAGTGTGGACCCGGAACTCCTGGCACGGAAGACTCCACGCAGCCACTTGCTGCTTCTTCTCGCTGCCGGGCCTCGGCTTTGTAGGCACAGTCGCCTGAAAAAGCGAGTCCCAGCAACCAGCGATCGCGGGCGGACTGTGGACTCGAAGCGGCCGAGTAAGCGCCCTGCTCCGGCCAGCAGCCGCACACTGCAATCTCTTCCGGCTCCACGTCGAGAATGGCGAGCCGGGGGTAGTCGAGGGCCTTGGCTTTGCCTATGGCGCGGGCGTGGATGGAGGCCGCCTCCTTGGCGAGCTTGTCAGCGCCAGGGCGTTGACCCAGCCCGATGAAAGCCGTTGGGCTATCTTCGAGAGCACCATCCGAACACCTCCAATGCGGTAGGCGTCCCGGATCTGCAGACAGAGAACTCCTAAGCTCTGGGCCAAACGCTTTAGTACGGTGCCGCTCAAGTAGGCACGCGTCAGATGGCTGGGATGCCTAAGAAGTTCGGCGTGAGTTGCGCGAATGGCGTCGCACCAGACGCCGGCTACGGCCTCGACGCAGTACCTCTTTCGCACGTCCTTTTCCGCGCGCCGGGCGATCTCCTCGCGTTGACCAGGTTGCACCGCGAACTGCAGGACGGCAGAGAGCCAGGCTTCGCTTGAAGGACCCACCAGCAGACCAGTGATTCCGGATTCGACGGAGCCTTGATATGGGGGAATGTCGGAGTAAACGCCGGCGATGCCGCACGCTCCGTACTCGCGGTATTTGTTATCGGTCTTCGCACGGTTAGCCAGGTTGTCACGAAGTGGCGCCACTCCGATAGCCCAGTTCCGCTGGGCCTGGAACCGGATGAAATCCGCATAGGAACTCGTGTGCTCGAAGAAGCGGATTCTCGGAGTCGGCTGTACACCGGGAGGCATTACGCCGCAGAATTCGAATACCGCATTCGGGATGCGATCGAGAACCGGATGAATTATAGGGCAAATCAACTCCAGGTCGTCCCCTCGACTCGGGCTGCCAGCGAAGCCGATTCGCAGTTCCGGGGTCTGTTCCCGGACGCAGCCCCCAATCAGAGAAAAATCGAAAAACGCGGGCAGCACGCGGAGGCGCGGGCTAAACCGCCTGAGGTAACAGGCGAGGACCTCTGAGTTAGTGAGAACCTGATTCGCATGCGCCACTACAAACTCCAGAGAGTGCCGGACATCAGGATCGCGGTAGTACCGCACCAGAGGCGAATCGCCCTGGAGCTCCCAGAAGTTATCATCGATATAATAGAGATATGGATGATGCGCGCGCTTCAACAAGTCGATCCAGAGGCGCAGGCTCGGATCTCCACAGCGCACGAAGAGCGGAACAGCTCTTCCGTCGAGATGGCTGAAGGTCAAGGCGGCGAAATGCACTTTGGTGTAACGAACTCCCAAAGGTTGGCAGGCACGCAGAAGCCGCTCCACGAGCTGACTAGTGGCTGCTTCGCCTTCGATCACCATCGTTACGGACAACTCGCCGTGATTCATTACTGCGCGGCCATGCTCCGATATATGGCTGTAACCTCTTTGGTGGGGCCATCAGCGACCACCTGCCCTTTGTCCAGCCAGATCGTCCTTTCACAAAACGTACTAAGAAGTTCAGTGTTGTGGGATGAGAACACCAAGATCTTGCCTTGCTCCATGAACTCAACCATCCGCTTCTTCGCCTTTTCAGCGAAGCGGATGTCACCTGCAGCCATTACTTCATCGAGCAGGAGGATTTCTGGATTGATGCTCGTCGAAACCGCGAACGCCAGGCGGATGAACATGCCGGAGGAATAGGTCCGCACCGGATACGAGAGGAACTCGCCCAATTCCGTGAACTCGGCGATCTCCTGCAGCTTCGACTCAATTTCGTCCTGCGGCATGCCCAACAGGAGGCCTCGGATGCGTATGTTGTCCCAGCCCGACTGGTTCATCTCGAAGCCTGTAGCGAACTCAAACATCGGACAAACGTGGCCGCGCCTTTCAACAAGGCCCGCCGTGGGCGGATAGATGCCGGCCAGAACCTTCAGGAGGGTGCTCTTACCGGCGCCGTTGAGACCCATGAGCCCCACACGCTCGCCCTGATTGATGTCCAGGTTGATGCCCTTGAGGGCTTCGACGCGGTACCTCTGCGGCGTCGCCGGATCGCGGAAGAAGCGCCGGGTCAGCCACGACTTCAAGCCGTCCTGGCCGCCGATCTGTCCTTCGAAGGTCATCCCCACATCGTGTAAACGAAGGTAGATGTCTCTCATAGCAGAATCACGACTCGGGAATCCAGAGATCTCGCAACCAGGCCTGCGAAAACCCACACCAGCAGAATATAGAGTCCTGCGAATGCGTAGGTCTCCGGAGCGGCCAATTCTCCCTGCAGAATCGGGTGCCGGGCGACCTCAAGGAGGTAGTAAAATGGGTTGACTTGATAGATCAGGGCAAGGTGCCGCTCCTGCAGCAGCTTGGCTGGAAACATGACTGGCGTGACAAAGAAGGCCACTTGCAGGAGTCCATTTGCGGCATGCGGCAAATCCCGGAAGCGAACGCCGAGGTATGCGCAGACAGTGATATGGCCTAACACCGCAAGCATTAGAAGAAACAGGCCTGGCACCGCGAGGAGCCACCCAACAATCGAGAAACTTCGGAAAAACAGCTGGATTGGGATAATGGCTGGAAGAGTGATGAGCAGAATAATTGTGCTGGAAACCAGTGTCCGCATCAGGTAGATCTGCTTTGGATAACAGAACTGCTTAATATACCCCTCCGCATTTACAAACGCCCATCCGGATTCCGTGAGCGAGCTGACGACAAAACCCCACAGTGCGAACCCAGTTACTAGATAGGGAAGAAGCACCTTCATCGGTTGATTGATCAGGACGCCGTACAGGACCCCCGCTCCAACCACGAACAGGGACATGTTCAGGAGAATCCAGACAGGGCCGATGGCGGAGCGCCGGAACCTGGCCTTGATGTCCTGGACTCCCAAAAACATCCAGACGCGCCAAACGCGCAAGGATTGCCAACTATCGCTCAGCAACTGAGGCATCGCCTGCATAACAGCTCCGGGCCACGTCCTTCTTTAGCGTAAGGCTCATTCGTATCATTCCCTCCGCCCTTGCTTGTTCGCAGAAGCCGCTCCGCTCGTATATCCTGATGGCGCTCTCGTTATTCTCCTTCACGTCCAGGAAAACGGATTTCAGATGCAGGGTGTCCGAACAGAACCGTAGCAACTCGGCCCATGCGAGGCCGCTGTAACCCCGTCGTTTAGCTTCCGGCGCGACCAGGAACCGGCCAACCTCCGCAATACCGTCCACCCAGTTGATGCAATATACTGACACCTGTCCAACGGGCCGGCCCCCAACCTCCACCACAAAGAGGAAATCGTCGTCTCTGGCCGAGTAGTGGCCAAACCAAGCGCGGTGCTGATCCGGCGTGATCGCCTGAGAGTGCTTGAACCAGACGCGCACATCATCGCGATTCCGCCAGGCCATGGTTGTATCCAGGTCGGCCTCCGTGATCAGGCGCAGTTGGACAATGGCATTCCCGAATGGCTGAATTGCCCGCTTCATTTTGTATACCGGACAAGGAGATCAGAGACCATGTTAACGTCATTTCGCGTCAAATTCATGTGGAGCGGGAGAGAGATTACGTCGCGGCTCGCCCGCGCGGCATTTGGGCAAGATCCGGAGGCGTATGAGTACATGCGATATTCGGTGTTGTCGCGGTAGTGGACTCCTGGATAAACCTCGTGACCATTGAGCGCCAGCATCACAGCGTCCCTACGGTCCACGCGGACTTGAAAAAGATGAGTCGCGGACTCGCAGCTGGGGGCGACCTCGACGGCCCGAACGGAGTCGTGGCCGGCAAGCCTGGCTCGATACCATGCAGCTAGTTGGCGCCGATATGAGTTGTCCTGGTCCAGCCACTTCAACTGGACCAGCCCGATGCTCGCCATTATCGAATTCCCGTGGTATTTGAACCCTACTTCTTCGACGTCGTACATCCACTTGTAAGGGCCATGCGCGGCGGTTCTGGAGTAAGTGTCCTTGTTGATTCCGAGCCAGCTCAGCTTCCGGGCACGCTCGTCGTCTTCCGGATCTTTGAAGCAGAGCATGCCGGAATCGGCGGTGGGCAGGTTCTTAACAGCCTGGAAGCTGAATACCGCCGCGTCTGCCTCGGGCCCAACATGTCTTCCTTCCACCCTCGTCCCTGCCATATGAGCAGCGTCCAGGACTAATCTCAGGCGACGCTCCCGGCACAAATCCACGATCTTGTCGTACTGCGCCGTATTACCGCCCACGCCGACAAATATGACGGCGCGGGTTCTAGAAGTGATCCTGGCCGAAACGCTGGAAGGGTCCAAACAGAGAAAGTCGTCAATGTCCGCGAATACGGGGCGGAGGTTGGAGTGGAGAATGACGTGGTTGGTAGAGACAAAGGTGAATGGAGTGGTGATTACCTCGTCCTCATCCGCCCAGCCGAATCGGCTCTTAAGTATGTGGAGAGCGAGGTGGAGGCCAACCGTATTAGAACTTAGGAAATGCGCATGGGGCAGCTCGGCATATGTTTTCCAGGCATTCTCGAACTCGACGGTCTTGAATCCGAGGCCCGTCCAGCCCTTCTCAAGGCACTCGCGGATGGCGGCCAAACACTCTTCGATTCGAAAACTGGGTACAAACAGTTGAATGGGCATCACAGGATCCCTTGCGGAATTGAGGTGAACAACAGACCCGCGAAACCGCAGGCGACACTGCATATTCTGGCGGCTGTATCAGCCCGCGTGGTTTTTAAGATCATGAGTTTCGGCGCTCCTCTTCGGTACGGCTGGCATCATGGCCCAGGAAGGCGTGGACAGATCTATGGTTTCTATGCGGCGCGAGAGATTTGGGCTGTAGAAATAGTCGACCTGCCCCAGCACAGCGCCCCACTGAGTCCACAAGGCGATCCTTTCCCGCAAGCTAGTGCCGGTCCGGCGGGTCCTCCCTTCCTCGTGACAAAGACTCGAGGCGGAACTCAGCACCACCTCAAACCCGGCGCTCTGTGCCCTCAAACACAAGTCCACGTCGTTATAGTTATTGAAGAAGCGCGTGTCGAATCCGCCGAGTTGCTCAAACACGGCACGGCGAACGGCGAAGCATGCTCCCGTTACGGCGGAGACGTTGCGAGTCACTTCGAGCCATGGCCAAAACGAGCTGCCCACCTGGAACCGGCCTGCGTGTCCGACCCCGTCGCCAACGCCGGTCACGACACCACAGTGTTGGATCGTGCCGTCAGGGTAACGCAGTTGCGCGCCAATAATGCCAACCTCCGGGCGCAGAAACGGGGCGCACAAATCCTCAAGCCAGCTCTCGCTGCGGACGAGGACGTCGTCGTTCATGAAGACAAGATACGGATTCGAAACGCCGACAGCGGCCAGGTTATTCATCAAGCTGAAGTTGAAAGGCCCGCGGTATTCTAGGACGTGCGCGCCATACCTCCTCGAGATAGCCGCGATCTTCTCGTCGTCTTGGTTCCCCTGGCAGTGCATAATCACATGTACTTCCCGCCGGAGTCCGTTTTCCACTGGATGCAGAGATGCGAGTAAGCGTGACAGAAGCTTCGGATTCCGTGTGGGGATGATAATTGCCGCTGAATCCTCAAGAGAAAAACGGCAAGACAGTCTGTAACTGTTAGCTATGTGTCCGTCGTGAACTACAGACTTGAGCTGACGCCGATCGAGAGTTTCCTGAAGCGCTCTCAGACCGGCAACATGAGAATACGGCTTTGCGCCTCGATTCATGGCTGTCGAGCCAGCGTGCTGCCGCCAGTGATAAAGAACCCGGGGAATGTGCACCACGCTCGGGTCGTGGTCTGTTAAGCGCAGGACCAGATCATAGTCCTGGGCCCCGTCGTAAGCGGACCGAAACCCCCCGATCGCCCTCGCTCGCGCAGTATCCACCACGAGGAGGTGGCCAAAGTACATGCAAGACAGGAGAAGCGCTGGCGACCAGGCGGGCTTGAAGATAGGCAACTGAGCATCCCCGTGCTCATCCACATAATCTTCGTCCGTATAGACAATGTCCGGGGCCTCGTGCAGAATCGCGGCGGCCACGTGACCGAGAGCGGTGGCTTCCAGGATGTCATCTTGATCAATAAATGCCGTGTAGGAGCCTAAACAGGCACTCAGTCCGTGATTGAGTGTAGACGAAATCCCGCCGCGAGCGCTGGAAATGCACTGAATGCGCGGGTCATCAGACGCGAAGGACTGGAGACGGGCAAGTACTTCATCGCCTTGATCGCCGTCGAGTACGATCAACAATTGCCAATTCCCATAGGATTGGATCCGGACCGAGTCGACGACCGTTTTCAGCCAGACCGGGTGCGGCTGGTAGACGGGCACAACTACGGAGATGAGAGGACCATGGTCCTTGGAGGCTTCTGCCGTGAGCCCGGAGTCTGCATAGGGGTCGGTCGCGCGATGTAACATGAACCAGCGCCGATATTTCTCATCCGGCGCGACGTGGCCCATCAGTTTATGGCAGAGGCCGGACAAGGGCGTGCGGAGCAGCATGTGGCCGAGCCTGCGATAAAGTCGCATGGCCCACATCGCCATCCTCAGCAGACGAATGAAGCCAACCTCAAGTCGTCCGATGCGCCACTCGAGAGACTCCAATTCATATAGCAGCACGCTCTCGGCATCCAGGCCGGCTGTTCTTTCGGCAGCCGTCGGAACCACAGAACATCCGCGTGAGCTGCGCTCCGTGTCGGCGATGGGCCTCAATGCCAGCCGTGAGCGGGAGCTTCTCCACCGGGAATTGTGATCGAGATTGAGACTCGACATCCTCTTCACTCGGGTCTTTCGAGCGCATTCGTCGTGAACACTGCTGGCGGCCAAGTAGGTGGTACGGTTCATTATCGCGCAATTGTTGGATTTCCCGCAAAATGAAGTGGTCGTGTTGGCGCGACCGAACACTCACGTGGCGAGCGTCTCGAAATCGACTGGAGGCACTTCGGCGCGCCCGACTATCAAGGCGATTCCCGCACGCTCTGCGCCTTCGCGCTGGCGGAGTGCCACAGCCGCAGACAGTATCTCGAGTTCAACCGTACGCGCCACGCGCATCCACCAGATGATCCGGGATCGTGGCTAGGGCAGTGGTCAAACTGGCGTTACCGGAGAAGTGCCGGGCGGGACCGCATCGGATGGATTCAGGCATTTTGGCGCCGAAACCGTCCCAGTGTGGGCAGGATCTCCCATTCGGCGGTGGACATGATCTCATCAGACGTTTCGAGCATGCGGCCTGGAACGTCCGCAGGCTCAAGTGGTCGTGAAGCGGGGTTCGCGCAAAGCACTGGGGAGCGGGTTCGCGAAGAGAGTCAACCCGGCGCAACAACTGAATGAGCGCATGTGGGAGCTTCGGTCTTCGCCGCCGGTTCCGCCGCCTTGCCATAGAGATCGAGCCCGTTTTGCTTTCGGTGCGCGGCCCAGCGCTTTTCGAGCACCTTCACCTGCTCGGGCGGCGCCATACCGAAGCGGTCGAGCGACAAGATCATGGCCCGGACGGTGACGTCGGGCTCGGCGGCTTCGCCAATATGTCCACACCGCGAGCACCTGATCATGGGAGGACGGATGTGCCGCTCAGCCCGAACCCGGTGGAGGATAGTGTCAAGCTCTTCGCGCAGCTCAATTAGCTTCGCAAACGGCAGGTCGGCATGCCACCGAGCCCGGAGGATCTCCAGCATCTCTGGAAACCACGTTCTTTGAGGGTCACCAGCAGGCATTTCGACTCCATTCTAATCCCGCGCCCGGTTGGAGGCACTTTCCGGTATCCCCACTTGACCCGAACGACGGCTCTGAGAATTCAGATATCTTTGGGTAGTTCCTAGCTGCAGGTCAGAACCCGCGACCCGGCTAACGTGCTGAAGACCTTGGTTTCGTCGGATCGGGCGGTCTCGCAGATTCTTCGCCCTACCTCATCGAAGGGGTTGGCAAGCATCGCCGAAAGCAGGTGTCGCGCATAGATTTCGCGCATTCCTGGCCGGCAGAGCAAGAGCTTATTCGGGATGTAGGCAAACGGGACCAGGGTCGCTTTGGATGTGCCTAGGTATTCGATCAATGCCTCGGTCACTTCAAGGCAAACGCAATTGAGAAAGTCGTCCGCAGCAACGATGCCCTTGTCGGCGAGTATGGCATCGCTAAGCGAGAGGTCGACCATCACGTCCGGCTTCTTGTGAGACCCGTCCACACTGACAAATCGTGCCGGTCCGCCAAGATGTGCCCTGACTTCATCTGCGGAAAAATCGCGGGAATACCCGGCGAGCATCTGAACCCTTGATGCGTCTGCACCATTTCTGCCCAAGAGGTCTATTACTTGGTTTACCGGGGCGCATTCGAACGTATCGATGCCAACAGCCGCACTGTCCGTTGTATTGGCGGAATTCAGCAGCAAAGAAAAATACTTGCCGCAAAAAACCCCGATCTCAAGAACTCCACCTTCGACTCCTTGTGTCTCCTGAAAGTCGAGCAGATCCATAGTTCGCATGGCTGCCAGCGGTAGAAGCCATCCTTGGATCGGGTCGGCAACTCGGCTGAGAAAGTCCTTTTTCTGATCAGCATTCATCGTGATGCTCTCTCGTCCATTTCTTGGGGCGATTAACAGAGGCGATGCTAGCATTCTTGCACACGCAATTCGCCCTCCGGCAGAAAAACGGGGTCATCGTAGAAGGGGACGCCGCGCACGGCGGGCGGCACTTCTCCGGTACACATCTAGCAAAATCGACGGCGTCTCCGGGCATACACCGGGCACGAACGAATACCCCTGGCGAATAGCCGTTGAAAACAACCGCGTTCCGGCGATAGTCACAAGGTCTGCAAAACCTTCATTCGTCGGTTCGATTCCGACCCGCGCCTCCAAAATATCTCCTTCATTATCAACAACTTCTGATCCTGCGGATTGAGCTGTACACGATTTTGTACGATGATCGGGTGAGAGGTTCCCGTGCTCACCGCCTACCGCCGCCACCGGGGGAAGTGCAAGTTCGCCGACGACCGCGCCAGCAGGAAATGCCGGTGCGCGCTGTGGGCCGACGGGACGATTGAAGGAAAGCCCTACCGAAGATCCTTGAAGACCCGCTCATTCGAGCGGGCGCAACAGCTCATCCGGGAGATCGAGGACGGCAGGAAGCCTGAGGTTCCCGTCATCACGTTGGAGCGCGCCGCCGAAACATTCAGCGACGACCTCCAGGCCCAGAGCAGAGAAAGTACATAGGGCAGCAGTATGACAGCGCCACTTCGCTCAGCTATCTGAATGCACGGTATTACAACGGAGTGCAGGGGCAGTTTATCAGCGAGGATTCAGTATTCCTCGGGAATCCCTCGCAGCAAAATCTCTCCTATCCTCAGTCCCTGAACGCTTATTCGTATTCTGGGGATAACCCGATTGTGAATAGCGATCCCACGGGCAAAGATTTTGAGACGGATGCGCTATGGAGGGGTACACCGAATGAACCAGATCCTTAAACTTCTGCTCAAGCGTTACATCGATTGCGATGTTAAGGGGGCGTTCCGGCGCTACTCCGATCAGCAGGGTAGTGTCAGAACGACGCCGGTTCTCCAGGGCCTGGCGGGCTGCTAGCGTAGCACGACGGTCTTGGGCCTTGGTCACATAGAAGTCCCTCGCGAACTCCGCCAGGGGATTCGCCGGTGACATCGCCGACGCGTCGGCATTTTGCACTCGCTCAAGCAGCGCTTGCACCTGCGGTGCCCGCGCCGGAATTGTTTGGTCCTCGTTTCGCACGTATATCGGCTTGTCACTGTTCAGATACAGGTGGACCTGCGGCTGTTGGGATATTCGGATTATCACAAGCTCGTTCGTCGGATTGGCCGGCGCCGGACAGGTGCGAACTTCGAATATCGGTACGGGAGAGATTCGACTCGCAATCGTACTGCTGATTTGCGTCTTGAGGTCGCTGTTCTTCGGAGGCGTTGCGCCCGGAAAGCGTTGCCGGTCGTCACTGACGCCGATAATAATCAGTCCGCCGTAAGAATTCGCGAGCGCCGCAACATCCGGCACCTGTTTGTCCGGGTTCCATAATTCCTTGAAATCGAGACGGAACCCCTCCTCCACGCCGCTCCGCGCCAACTGGACAATCGCCTCTTCCAGCTCTTTATCGGTAACTCGCGTCAGGTCGTCGGTGAAAAGATTCTCGATTGCCATGTCTCATTATCGCGCCGCCGAGCCGACACGCTTCGGAAACGGCCTCCGCCATCCGATTGAATATCCGTATCCGACAAATCCTGCTGTCTTGGCTGCCCACGGCGCCCGGAGTAATGTTCCCATCAGCAGCTTCAACGACTTCCTGTCGCACCTTGAAAAGGAGAAATAACTCTATGCCCGAAACGACGCTCATTGCCGGTACCGACACGTCCGGCAAACTGACCAGAGCGGACCTGGCCCTCGTGCCGGCCCCGCATTCCACGCCAACCCATCAGGTGATCCCGCACATCGACATCGTGCAGGCCCTCGAAGAACAGCTTGGGTTCCGGCATATCGCGATCGCCTCCGAGGAATACGCCGTCACGAAGGACGGCAAAAACTTCTTCGGCGTGATGACGCTCGACCAGGGGATTGACGGCGCCCAGTTCGCCCTCGGGGTCCGCAACAGCCATAGCAAGCAGTTCCGGCTTTCCATCGTGGTGGGTCTGCGCATTTTCGTGTGCAGCAACCTGTCCTTCGCCGGCGACTTCAACATCGTCCTAGCGAAGCACAGCAAGAACCTCAACCTGAAACACTCCATCTCCATCGGCATCGACGAGGCCCAGCGCGGATTCGAGCCGATGCAGTTGCAGGTCGAGGCGTGGAAGGAGATCCAGGTCTCGGATGACCGGGCGCGGCTTGCCATCTTCAGGGCGTTCGTCGAAGACGAGCTCGACGCTCCCAAGCACCTCGCACGGGAAGTGTGGCGGAACTGGCGGGAGCCCGCCTACGAGGAGTTTCGGCCGCGAACGGCCTACTCCCTCCAGAATGCCTTCACGAGCAGCTTCAAACTGCTCGACGCCGTGCCGCTGTACCGCGCGACAGCGGACCTCGGCCGGTTCTTCCAAGGGGTCCAGTGATCCCAGTTCCAAGCGACGGCCAAGTTGGATACGTTCCTGACGCGAACGATCCTTCAACAGAGTGGCTGGCAGTTGACTCGCATTTCTACAGAGGGCAGAGAAATCTGCCCTCGTTTAATTCCGGCGAAGGGAGATACGCGCTAACATCTGTCTTCTGGACGAAAGCGCCGGTGAACGGTACGATTAGGGGAATTCGATGCCCATAAACGAAGCGGACACTTGCAGGAAATATGTGGAGCCAAAGCTCTACGCTGCCGGCTGGACAGAGGAGCAGATCAACGAACAAAAGAGTTTCACTGATGGGCGTATCGTCATCGCGGGACCGCGGCCCATCAGACGGCCGCAGAAACGCGCGGACTATCTTCTGCGGTACCGCCGGGATTTCCCCCTGGCCGTCGTGGAAGCGAAGGCCGCATACAGGTCGCCGAGCGACGGGTTGCAGCAGGCGAAAGAATATGCGCAGATCCTCGGGCTCAAGTTCGCGTATGCCACGAACGGGCGCGGCATCATCGAGCACGATTTCATAACGGGCGTCGAGAGCGAACTCGCAGATTTCCCGAGTCCTGAGGATCTCTGGGCGCGTCTTCGCGGCGCGGAAGCGATCACCGACGAGGTTGCCGGGCGACTGCTCTCGCCGTATTGCCACATCTCGGGCAAGCCGCCGCGGTATTACCAGGAGATAGCGATCAACCGGGCGGTGCAGGCCGTGCTCCAGGGTCGGAAGCGGGTCCTCCTCACGCTGGCGACGGGTACCGGAAAGACCTTGATCGCTTTTCAGATCTGCTGGAAACTCTGGAACTCCCGGTGGAATAGGGCCGGGGAGCACCGGCGCCCCAGAATCCTGTATCTGGCGGATCGCAACGTCCTCGTGGACGAGCCGCAGGCGAAAATGTTCGCGCCGTTCGGTGAAGCGCGCCACAAGATCGAGGGGGAAGCGGTAAAAAGCCGCGAGATGTACTTCGCCATCTACCAGGGGCTTGCCCGCGACGTCCACCGGCCAGGACTTTATCGGGACTATCCGCGGGATTTCTTCGACCTGATCCTCGTGGACGAGTGCCATCGGGGCAGCGCCCGCGACGAGAGCAACTGGCGCGAGATTTTGGAATACTTCGAGGACGCGTACCAGATCGGCATGACCGCAACGCCTCTGCGGCAGGACAACCGGGACACGTATCGCTACTTCAAGAACCCCATTTACACCTACAGCCTCAGGCAGGGGATCGATGATGGTTTTCTTGCGCCGTACCGCGTGCACCGGATCGTCTCCACGGTCGATGCGGCGGGTTGGCGCCCGACTCCCGGCGAACTTGACCGCTACGGCCGCGAGATCCCGGACGGACTCTACGGCACCGCCGATTTCGAGCGGCTCGTTGCGCTCAAGTCCCGGACGCTCGCCATCGCCCGCAACATCTCGGACTTCATGCAGAAGACAGACCGCTTCGCAAAAACCATCGTCTTTTGCGTCGACCAGGAACACGCGGAAGAGATGCGCAAAGCGCTCAACAATTGCAATAGTGACTTGGCGCAGCAGTACCCGGAGTACGTGGTGCGCGTGGTTTCCGATGAGGGCGACATCGGCCGCGGCTACCTGAGCCGCTTCATGGAATTGGAAAAGGAGACGCCCGTCATCGTCACCACGTCCCAGATGCTCACGACCGGCGTGGATGTGCAGACCTGCAAGAATATCGTGCTCGTACGCACCGTGAACTCGATGAGCGAGTTCAAACAGATCATCGGGCGCGGGACGCGCGTGCGGGACGACTACGGCAAGCTTTTCTTCAACATCCTGGATTACACCGGCAGTGCGACCCGGCTCTTTGCCGATCCCGAATTCGACGGCGATCCGGCACTCGTCACCGAGGAACGGATGGACGAGGCGGGCGAGACGGTCGGCGAGCCCGAGATAGTGGAGGAGCAAGCGCCGACCCCGGAGGAGCGCGCGGAGGCTTCGGTTCCGCTGTTGTCGGCCGACGAAGGAGAAGGCGAGCGGCGCAAGTTCTATGTTGACGGAGGCAATGTCGAAATCGCCGCCCACCTCGTATACGAGCTTGATGCGGACGGAAAGAAACTGCGGGTCAAGAAATTTACCGAGTACACCGCCGAGAAGGTGCAAAGCATGTATCCGTCGGCGGCAGCGTTGCGGGCCAAGTGGAGCAACGCTGAGGAGCGCGCGGCCCTCATCGGCGCACTGGAGCAGCGGGGCATCTCGTTCGAGGAACTCGCTGAAGCCACACATCAACCGGACGCCGATCCGTTTGACCTTCTCTGCCACGTGGCCTATAGCGCCCCCATTCGAACCCGGCGCGAGCGGGCAGAAGCCGCGCGCTCATCGGGCAAACAATTCTTCGACCGTTTTACGGACGGCGCACGAGAGGTGCTCAATGAGCTTCTGGAGAAGTACGTGGAATTCGGGACCGCTCAATTTCAGATCCCGGAAATCCTCAAGGTGCCGCCGATCTCCGAGCGCGGCAACGTGATGGAGATAGCAGAACTATTCGGCGGCGGTGAGAACATGCGCGGAGCGCTGGCCGAACTCCAACAACTGCTGTACGCTGCATAACGAATACCCATGGCCAAGAAATCCAAAGCACCCGAAGCGCCGAAATCCACCGCGCAGCAACTCGGCGCGATCGTCAAATCTTGCCGTGACATCATGCGGAAGGACAAAGGCCTCAACGGCGACATCGACCGCCTGCCGATGCTCACCTGGATTATGTTCCTCAAGTTCTTGGACGACATGGAACAAATTCGGCAGGAGGAGGCGAATCTCGCCGGCAAACGATTCCGTCCAGGCATCGAGGCGCCGTATCGCTGGCGTGATTGGGCAGCAAAGGACGAAGGGGTCACCGGCCCGGAGCTCATAGCCTTCATCAATCAAGATGAGGCAACCCGCCCGGACGGTACGCGCGGCGTTGGACTCTTCGCCTATTTGCGTTCGCTCCAAAGCGTCAATGGCGACCGGCGCGACGTGATCGCCCGCGTTTTCCAGGGCACCGTTAACCGGATGGTAAACGGGTATCTGCTGCGGGATGTGATCAACAAGGTGAACGGGATTCACTTCACGTCCAAGGACGAGATCCACACGCTCGGGCACCTGTACGAAACGATGCTCCGCGAGATGCGGGACGCCGCCGGCGACTCTGGCGAGTTTTACACCCCACGCGCGGTCGTGAAGTTCATCGTTTCAGTCGTGAATCCGAGGCTCGGAGAGACAGTTCTCGATCCGGCGGCGGGCACGGGTGGATTTCTGGTAGAGACTTACGAGCATCTTCAAAAACAGGCCAAACGGGCGGAGGACTACGCACATCTCCAACGGGGAACACTGTGTGGCATTGAGGCGAAGCCACTGCCTTTCTTGCTGTGTGAGATGAATCTCCTGCTTCACGGAATGGAGTACCCCAATATCGATCCCGGCAACGCGTTGAGGTTTCCGTTGCGGGAGATCGGAGACAAGGACCGCGTGGACGTGATTATGACCAATCCGCCTTTTGGCGGAGAAGAAGAGCGCGGCATCCTTTCCAATTTTCCAGAAGACAAACAGACTACGGAGACCTCGCTCTTATTTCTACAGCTCATCATGCGCAAGCTACGCCGGCCGCTTGGCGGCTCGAAGGGCGGTCGGTGCGGGATGGTCGTGCCTAACGGAGTACTCTTTGGAGACGGGATCTGCGCTCGGATCAAGGAGGACCTTCTCAAGGAATTCAATCTTCATACAATTGTGCGATTGCCAAATGGGGTATTTGCCCCATATACGGGAATCCCTACGAACCTGCTGTTCTTTGACCGCTCCGGGCCAACGAAGGAAATTTGGTATTACGAACAACCTCTTCCGGAAGGCAGGAAGAACTACACTAAGACCGCCCCGATACAGTTTGAGGAGTTCGCCGGTTGCTTGGCATGGTGGAAGAGGCGCGAAGAAAACGAGCGCGCATGGAAGATTCCAGTTGCCGAACTCCTCGCCAACGGCTGCAACCTAGACCGCCAGAACCCGCGCGCAGCGCAGGACATAACCCATCTCCCGCCCGAGCAACTTGCAGCCAACGTCCTCCAAAAGGAACAGCGCATCGTAGAAATCATGACGGGAATCAAAACCATGCTGACTAATAAAAGCAAATGAGCAGCCCGTGGCCAACTGTCAGTCTTGCCGAACTGCTGCGCCTCGAGAGGCGCCCAGTTGAAGTTGATCCATCTAAGGAGAGAATTGCACAATCGAAGCGACCCAGCACTGGGTGGCGTTGGCCTGGCGGAGCGTGCCGCTGCGCTGCGTTGCCAGCACATGAGCATCGAGCGGCGCGAAGGCCAGTAGGAAGACTGCGG
>Ga0074045_10000587_pt1 | contig 35346 bp, 30 predicted proteins | sample BogForMeECP23OM2_FD_94442 | JGI IMG/M metagenome (GOLD analysis project Ga0074045, IMG submission 94442) | Bog forest soil microbial communities from Calvert Island, British Columbia, Canada - Bog Forest MetaG ECP23OM2 | ecosystem: Environmental > Terrestrial > Soil > Wetlands ...
CCAATCCCAATCCCAGTCCGCGGCCCCGCATGCGGTTGTGCTGCACGCGGCTGCTTTGCTCGAGGTAAGGAGCGGACGAATCGTTAGGCCGGGCGAAGTGCTGGTGGAGGGAGAGCGAATCGTGGAAGCCGGTACGGTGGTCAAGCGGCCGGCGGGCGCGGAAGTAATCGATCTTGGCAATCGTATGCTATTGCCTGGCCTTGTCGACGCGCACGTGCATCTGTTTCTGCATCCGGGCGCGGAGGATTTGCAGACCGTGCAGGAATCGGTGCCGCAGCGCACGATCATGGCGTTGCTAGGGGCGCGGGACGATTTGATGGCGGGCTTCACTGCAGAACGCGATATGGGGACCGAAGGCGCAGGGTCCGCGGACACGGCGGTGCGCAATGCGATTGATCAAGGTTTGGTTCCGGGACCGCGGATGCGGATCAGCGGGAACGCGGTCAACATTCTGGGCGGGCACGAAGATGCCATCGGCTACAACCCTGCCCAGCACGTTTTGTCTAACGCCGACTACGCGAATAATACTGCCGAGCTGGTGGCGGTGATGCGCCAGCAGTTCAAGGAAGGCGCGAACTTCATCAAGATTTACGAAACCGGCCCGGATATCGTGCGCGACGGAAAGTTTTCCACGATCTATCAGTACACGGAAGCGGAACTAAAAGCGGCGGTGGAGGAAGCGGCACGACTCGGCAAGCGCGTGGCGGTGCATGCCACTGGTGAACCGGGAACGCTGTTCGCAGCGCGGGCTGGGGTTGCCTCGATCGACCATGCTTATCAGCTTAGCGACGAGACGATGCGGCTGATGCGTGAGAAGCAGATCTTTGCAGTGCCAACCTTTACCATCTCGGAATACTTCGCCGATCACGCGGACACACCGGCCGAGGCGGCGCGGGAGCGGCAGATGCTGGACTTCCACCGGCAGGAATTCCGTCGGCAGATGGCAGCGGGTGTCCCGTTTGCGGTGGGCTCTGATGTGGGACCGTTTCCTCACGGGACCCAGGCGCGTGAGCTCGTGATGATGGTGAACTATGGCATGGCTCCTCTGGCGGTGTTGCAGGCAGACTTGCTGAATGGAGCGAAGCTGCTGGGTTGGGACGGGCAGATTGGTTCGCTTGAGCCGGGCTATCTGGCCGACATCATTGCCGTTTCGGGCGATCCGCTGCAGGATATCAGCGTTTTGCAGAGTGTGTCATTCGTGATGAAGGGCGGGGTGATCTACAAAAAGTAGTGGTGCGGTTTGGTTTACGCGCGAAGCCGGTTAGGCGGGAGATCCTTCGCTCCGCCTGAAAGACGGCTACGCTCAGGATGACACCGCCGTCAAAAAAGCCAACGCGAGCTTACCAGTTTTTGTCTGCTGAATCTTCGGTGTCGCCTTCACGAGTCTGATTGCGTTTGCGGTAGCAGACGAATATCACTCCGATGGTCATGAAGGTTGGGGGAGCGATCAGGATCAGGATGCCGCTGCGTAAAGCCTGAATCATGCGAGAGCCTGAGGAAGCGGCCTGGGTGTAGCAGAGAGCGCAGCTTTGGGCGGAGGCCGGCAGCGGCGCGAGCAGCAGGATTACTCCCGCGAGCACCATTGCCAGGCACCCAATGGACAGCCAACGACTCATGGTGACCTCAGGGGCTAAAGCCCCGTTTACTTTCAGTTCTATTCGGCGCGGCTGAAGCCGCGCCCCTTCAAAACAAAATCTATTCCGGCACGACTGAAGTCGCGGCCTTCCCAGGACGATTTTCTAAGCCTCAATGTTACTTCGCCCAGGGCACGCCGTCGACCAGGCGGAAGCTGTCGGTCCACCCGTATTGCATGCCTAAGATAACGGCGACGGTGAAAATCAAGACAAACCACATCAGGCCCCGATTCTCCGAGAGGTGCATGAAGAACAAAAGCGCGAGACCGCCCTCGATGATGGCGACCGACAACATGCGCACGAACATCTGAGACGCGGTGATGCTCTGGTACGCGATTACAAACTGTATCCCGGCTAGGACCAGGAGGCAAACATAGATCGCCACATCTTTCCCAATTCCATTGCTCTTGTGCGCTTCGGTTGCAGCCATTGCTTCCTCCTAATCGTAGCGGCCCGGCATCCGGGGTCCAGCGCCTAAAGGCTCTTTTCAATGAGCCAGGTTCAACAGATAAACCAAGGGCACCACGAACATCCAAACCAAGTCCACGAAGTGCCAGTAAAGACCGGTTATTTCGATATCGTCGGCGTTATAGCGTCCGCCCTGGTAGCGGATAGCGACTGCGATTAGCGCAATCACTCCGCCGGTTACGTGCAGAAGATGCAAACCCGTGACGCTGAAAAAGGCCGCGCCGAAGGCCGGCGTGCCCCAGGGATTGTGGAAGAGGGTGGCGCCCTCGCCGATCATTCCCATCCATTCGCGAATATGCAGGACAGCAAACGCGATACCGAGGACGGCCGTGATCATGATCCAACGGAAGGCCCCGGGTTTGTCGTCTTGCTCGGCCGAGCGCACTCCCAGCAGCATGGTCAAGCTGCTGGTGAGGAGGATGAAGGTCATGAGGGCGACGTTGGTGATGCTATGGAACGGTCTTGGCCAATCGGGAGTAGCGTTACGGATAAACCCATAGGCGACAAGACAGCCGGCGAAAGTGGCGGAGTCGGCGATGATGAACAACCACATCGCCATCTTTTTTGCGGGGACCGAGAATGTGGGTGCAGTCATTACCTCCGTCGCCTCAGATCGCGACACCTGCCCGTGAATTGAAAGATCGGCTTGGCTCACTTTGCCTCCTACCTTTGACTGAGTTAGAGCTTCATCCAAAGCAGCAAAAGCAGATACAGCCACAACACACCCATGAAGTGCCAATAGAGCGAAGTGGCGTTCAGGGTGCTGCGTTTCAGGACGGACATATTCAGCTTAACGATGACGCGGACCAGGCCACCTAATCCCCCGAGTAAGTGGACGGCGTGAGCTACGGTCAATACATAGAAGAACGAGTAGCTGACATTGGTGGCGAGTCCAAAGCCCTGCGATTTGAGTTGCAGCCAGGCGAAAGTCTGGCCGGCAACAAAGAGAAGTCCTAAGGCGAGAGTTGCGTAAAGCCAGCGGGCGGGAGCTCCTTGCTGAGTTTTTGCCGCGCCCATGAAAGCGGCGATCTGGCGTCGCGCCACTTCCAGGGTCACGCTGCTGGCGAGGATGACGAGGGTATTCAGATAGAGAATCGAAGGCAGATTGAAGTGATGCCAATCCGGTGCGCCGCCTTGACGAACGATCAGGGCGCTGGTGAAGGCAGCGAAGGTCATGGTGATCGCCGCCAAGCCCACCCAGATACCGGTGCTGGCGGGCGGAGGGGACGAGTCCTTCACCCGGCGCAGGTCGCCGCTGGCGGGAACCAGGTTGCGCCAGCCGCCGCCGGACCCGTGGCTCGGTAAGCGTTCAGCTTCAATCTTCGGCGGTTCGTGGACCGTGGTTGCCATGGTGCTACTCTCCAATTCTTTGCTTATATCGCGGTAGTGGTGCAGTTTGGCTCACGCGCCAAGCCGGTTGAGCGGGAGATCCTTCGCCCCGCCTGAAAAACGGCTGCACTCAGGATGACGCCGCAGTGAGTGTAAGAAGCCAACCTGCACCCTACCCTGACCCTTCTTTACCTCACTTCTTCTTTCTTCTTACGTCCCTCGTTTATTTCTCTTCGTCGGGGCTGTGAACTTTCTCGGTCGAGGTTTGCATTATGTAATCGGCTGCTGCGCCCTCGACGCTGTACTGATACGGATCGTGATAAACCACTGGCATGGTATCGCCAAAGTTGTTGTGAGGCGGCGGCGTTGCAGTGCTCCACTCCAGGGAAGTACCTTGCCAAGGGTTATCATTTGGAGCCAGCGGGCCCTTAAAACGACTGTAGATCAGGTTGTAAATGAAAATGAGCTGGGCAAAACCGGTCAGGATAGCAGCCACCGTGATGAACTTATGCACCGGGACGAGCGGGATCAGGTAGTCGTCGGTAAAAGCCTGGTAGCGGCGCACGTTTCCGGCAATTCCCAGGTAGTGGAACGGCATGAAGATGCAGTAGGCGCCGATGAAGCTAAGAATGAAGTGAGCCTTGCCTAACCCTTCATTCATCATGCGACCGGTCATCTTGGGGAACCAGAAGTAGGTTCCGGCAAAGATGCCGAACATGGCCGCGACGCCCATGACAAGGTGGAAGTGACCGACCACGAAATAGGTGGCGTGCAGCATGATATCGAGCGAAGGCTGGGCGAGGAAGAATCCGCTGACCCCGCCGCTGATGAACATTGAAATGAAAGCCAGCGAGAATAGCGAGGCCGAGTTGATGCGCAATTTCGAGCCATACAGACTGCCGAGCCAGATCAGCACGATGATCGTCGATGGGATCGTGATAACCAGCGTGGGGAAGGAAAAGGCCAGGGACGAGACTGGATTCATTCCGCTGACGAACATGTGATGGCCGTACACCATGTAGCTGAGGACGGCCAGGGCCGCCATGGAGTAAATGAGGACCCTGTGGCTTAGCATGGGCCGGCGCATGTTGGTGACGAGGACATGGGAGACGATACCCATGCCGGGCACGATGGCGATGTAGACCTCGGGGTGTCCGAAGAACCAGAAAAGATGCTGCCAGAGAAGAGTTGATCCGCCGGAGTGCGGCAGGACGTGATCGCCGATCACCAGGTTGGAAGCCACGAAGAAGCTGGTACCGGCGACGTGATCGAGGATCAGCAGAATGCAGGCCGGCATCAGAACGGCAAACGCCGTCAGACCCATGATCGAGGTAATGAACCATCCCCAGGCGCTGAGCGGAAGGCGCATGAGAGACATACCTTTACAGCGCATGTCGAGGGTAGTGGTGATGAAGTTCAAGGAACCGAGCAACTGGCCGATGCAGAAAATGCCGATCGACGCCGCCCAAAAAACCACTCCCCAACCTTGACCGGGACCGCCAACCGGGCCGATCGCGCTGAGCGGGGCGTATTGCGTCCAGCCGCCAAGGCTGGGACCGTCGGGCACAAAAAATGCCGCGACCATAACCACGAATGCGACAAAGGTGACCCAGAACGACATCATGTTGAAATGGGGGAAGGGCATGTCTTCGGCGCCGGTTTGAATGGGCAGAAAGAAGTTACCGAAGGCCGCGAACGGGGCTGTGGTCAGCACAAAAAAGACCATGATGGTGCCGTGCATGGTCATGAGCTGCAGGTAGTACTCGGGGGTCATGACATCGCCGGGGGCGCCAGTGCTCGAGAGTAAGTGCAACCCGGGAATGGCGAGGCTGCCCCATCCGAGGTGGAGGCGCATGAGCCAGGAGAGGAACATCCCGACCACGGCAGCAAGCAGCGCAAGCGCGTAATACTGTTTGCCGATGACTTTGTGGTCAGTACTAAAAACGTGCTTGCGAATGAAGCTGGTCGGAGCTCCGTGATGCACTGCGTGGGCCGACATATCGTGCATTGCGCTCACCTCAATCGAGATGTTTTGATCCTGTCCAGATCCTTCACCGCCGGACGAATGCGTCCGGGGCTACGTGAATTCAATCGATGCAAACTACTGCAGTGCCGCTTGTTGCTTGATCCAGGCATCGTAGTCTTCCTGCGACTTCACCTCAAGGTACGCCTTCATGTTGTAGTGCCCGAGGCCGCACAGTTGCGTGCAAACGATTTCGTACTTGCCGACTTTGGCCGCGGTGAAATGGATTGAGACGTCTAAGCCGGGGACGAAGTCCTGCTGCACCCGCAATTCAGGAACATAGAACGAATGCCCGACATCCTTGGAGTGCATCAGCAGGTGAATCTCTTTGTTCACTGGAATAGCCATCTCGGCCGCTACTATGTCGTCTTTCGAGTCCTGGTCGTGGGTAGTGTCGATACCGAAGAAGTTTGCGTTGGCCTCGCTGATCTGCTCAGGGTGGATGGGGCCGAACTTTCCATCGGGGCCGGGGTAACGGAAATAGAAAGCGAACTGTCCCGCCTGCGCCTGGATGGTGACGGCATCGGCGGCCGGCGGAGTGAGATAGACACTGGCCCAGGCCTTGGTGCCGAACACACCCAATGCCAAGACTTCAGTTCCCACCAACAGGAAAGCCGCGAGCACCAGCCCCAGGGAACCGCCAGGGAAGCTCTTGATTTTGTCACTGGGCTGATGGTTGGAGAACTTCCAGATGAAGAAGGCGAGGAGAAATTGCGAGGCGAGGAAGGAGATTCCGGCCTCGAGCATGGTGTCGGCGAATTGCTCGTCGATGAGATGACCGTGAACGGAAATGTCTTCGGGCATCGGCCACATGTGCATGACGATTGGAATTGCCGAAGCAATCGCGATCAGCACGATGACTACCGCGAACAATTTCGCCATATCGGTCCGCCTTTGGCCGGACTGCGGTCCGGCTTAAGTGTCGAATCGCCGCAGGCTCGTCTGCGGCGATTCGTTGATTTATGCAACAATTAATCTCTCTTTTTCTCTCTGAAAACCTCTACTTCGCCTTAAAAGTGAAGTTCGCAGATCCAGTTCCCCCAGCAGCAACCGTCACTTTCTGCGTCTGGGTGTTGTATTCCTCCTGCCACGCGGTCACCGTGTAGCTTCCGGGTGGAACGTTGTTGATGGTGTAATTGCCGCTGGCGTCGGTGGTGGCATACGGTCCTTTGATCACGACGAACCAACCGTGCATCCAGGGATGAATGTTGCACTGCACCGGGATCACTTCCGTTGCTTTCCAGCTCTTTTCGACCGGCGAGGCTCCGGGCGGTTGCGACTGGTTCCAGGGGATGTTGCCGGTCATGGGATTGGGATTGGGGTGAATGTTGTGCGTGGTCTGGTCGCTGGTGGTGACTTTGAATTTCTGGTTGACGTCCATCGCCAGCACGTGGGGCGTGTAAACACAGTTCTTCTGATCGAAGACGGCAACCTGAGTGGGCACTTCGGTAAGGGCGCTGCCGCTGAGGCCTTCGGAGATGTAGAGGACAACATTCTCCAATCCGCCGCCCTGACCAACCACTACGTTTTCCAGGTGCGCCGGGTCCGTAGCATGGGCCTTGGAGCAGTAGGGATCTTTCGACATGTCGATGCCCTTCATGTGGGGAGCCGTACCATCGAGCTTCACTGTTCCGCTGATCTTGCCTTCTCCCGCTGCGTTGACCTTCTGATTTAAGAGCAGGGCACCGCAAAACACGAGAACTACCACCGATAGTACAGCCGCACGGCTGAATCCCGTTTTCATAAACTCTCTCCTTGAAAAACACAAAAAACTGCGACGCTATTTTATTCCTATTGCTGACCCGCGGGGGCGTTGGGATCAACCGGCTTCAAGCCGAGTTGCTTCGCCATCGCCTTTTCCTTGCTGGGCTGAGCCATGAATGTGCGGAGATAGAAAACCAAATCCCAGGCTTCCTCTGGCTTGATGTTGTCGGCAAAAGACGGCATTGGAGTGCCGTCAAGGCCAGTCATAAAGATGCGGTAAATGTCCTTGTCGGTATCGCCGCATTTTGGCCGTGAACCTTCCGTAAAGTTGTAAGGCAGGATGGGCCGGCCAAGATCGTCGGTGAGGGTGGAGGCGGAGGGACCGTTGGCCTGGCCCGCTACACCGTGACACTTCCAGCATTGCACCCGGGCGAAAACCTCGCGTCCGGCCTTGATGCGCTCCGGCGTGACTTCAGGCTCGGGGGGAATGGTGATGGGGTCCCCGGACTTCTCGTTGGCCCAGCGTGGAGAGAAGTGCTTGATCCAGGCAACGAGGTCGACTCGCTGTTGCTTGGTAAGGGTATTCCAGATCGGCATGTTCGAGCGGTCGAAACCTCGGCCAATGCTGTCGAAAAGATCACTATCGGTTGGGAGAGTTCCGGTAGGAGTGGAGCGGCATTTAAAAACGCCGAGCTGAAAATTTCTCGGTTTGGGATCGAGCCATACGGCATTTTCACCATTGCCGTCGCCGAGTTCGCCATGGCAACCGACGCAATAGCGGCGGTAGTCTGCGGCCGCGCTCTTGGCATGACCCGTCATGTTGGCCACATGACTCTCGGCGGTGAGTTTCTGCGCCAAGTCTTGCTGCGTGAGCTGGGCCGATGAAATCCCGGGCAATGCTAACAGCGCTGCTGCCGGTAGCAAAAGCGACCACTTCCCCAATCGTGTCCGCATGTCGATCCCTCTCTTAGAAGTCGAAGTCAAAGCCAAGCAGCAGTTCGCTGGTATTCACGTTGGCGCTATTCAGCCCAAGGGTTGGCCCCGTGCCATCCTGATGCAGCCAGTTGTATTCGTTGTGCCAGGCAAAGCCGGCCCGGCTGGTCATAAATGGGTTGTAGCGGTAGCCGATGGTATAGGTGGAAATATTGCCGAAGGAGGAAGGAGTGCCCGGTGTTGACTGTTGTGACATACGGATAGTCTCATACCGCCCGATGAAAATGAGCTGCGGGCTGTAGACGTAGTGTGGTTCGAGTAGTACACCATTCCATGTCGGCGAACGCGAACCCGCAGGCAGGGTGGTTCCGGTCGTGTTGTTGCCAGCCACGACGCCGTCAATCAGATCGCCGTACCCCTGACCGAACCAGGCGCTATCCTCGCCATGCTGAGTGACAACTTGAAGATCGACATGCTGCCCGAAGTAGAATTGTCCAACAAAGCCCTCGCGGCTGAATCCCTTGTTACCGATGCCGGAACCAGGAATGACCATCGAGCCGCTGGGACCGGTTTGGGTAAGCCAGGTGGTCGGAGCCTCGCCGACCATTGCGTAGAAGCCGACCCGCTGCACGCCTAGTTTTCCGGCGTCAAAGGCCTGACTGGCGGCGAAGAACCCGGTATAACCGTTGCCGTAGGGCAGGCCCACCGTGCCGTCGCTCGAGCTCAACAGAGCCGCGGAGTAGCGGGTGCGATCGTCGTAGGAGTGGCCCATCACTTCGAGCCCGAGCTGGTTGTCGCCCATCTGTCCGAAGATATTGCCGTCCCCCTGCGGGACGAAGTGGTAGAGCTGATAGACGCCGCCGTTTCCAGTGAGCGTGAGGATGCGCTTTTCCGAGAGGAGATTGTCGAGCTCGAACTTGCCCAGCTTTACGTTAAGCCAAGAGCTGCCAAACAAGTTATCGAGCCGGGCCATGACGGTTTCAAAGTGAAATGAAGCAGTGGCATCAGAGGACGGCAGAACATAGAACGAAAAGTTCTTTTCCAAAATACCGCCGGTATGAAAGTCGAGGCCGCTTAGATCGAACCCCGACGAGGTGACGCGCTGGACGGCTGACCCGGTGGGCGTTGTGCTCCCGGCGGTATAGGTGTCAACCAACACCTTGCCGGTGCTGACGCGGTGCCAGAGCGGGATGATGCGGAAGGTTACTGGCCAGTAGCCGGGGTTTTGCCAGATCGGGGCATCGCGATCGTTCATGAGCTGGTAACCGTTGTCCTTGAACTTCTGGCCGAAGTAATTGAGCATCGGCCAAGATTCATGGCAGGCGGAGCAGCGCAGGCCATATTTTCGGGCGAAGGCCGGAAGGGCATGCGCGGGCTGGCTGCAAGTGAGGACCACGGAGGCGACAACCAAAGCGAGAGCTGCGAAGGAAGTCGCGAACCGAAAGTTGCTGCGAAGACGCAAACCAAGCAAAGCGTGCATAGCCGGGCTCCTCGGCAAATTCAGATCAAGATCGATGAAGACGAATCCCCATAAAGGCAGACTTGTGTTAAGACGACATAAACCAAATCCAACGAGATGCGAGTCCCCATTTTTGGCGAGGTAGAGCCGAGCGGAGGTCCTACCACCCTACCGGGGCGGAATCCTACTACGTGGGGAAGACTGAATTCAAGGACTTTGATAATTTTTTTTACAAATTTTTTACAACGTCAAGAAAACAGCATGACGATTCATGTCTTGAACGCCCGGTCATGTCTGCTGGAGTACTTTGAAAGTCAGTCAACGGCCGGCTTACGGCGCGGAGTTGACAGCGTCGCGCTGGGAGTACGAGACTCTGTGGAGCGAGGGAGCGGCGGTTGGGAATGGGGCTTGGAGGGCTTGCGGAATTGAAGTTGGGCTCGAGGGACAGAAATCGGGTGATGGCGGACTATGGTCGACGATGCAGTCCGTTCGTTGAAGCCTTGGTGAGTCCGTCCAGGTGTGTGCTGGCGGTGGTCCTCGCGCTTCTGGCGGCAATTGTTCCGCTCTCCGGCCGCGAAAAAGAGAAATTGGCCTATGGAGAGGGTTTGATCGTCAACCTCCCCGTGCCGGAGGGCGAAGCGGCTCAGGTTGTGGAAGATGTAGCCGAGAACGGCATGATCCGTGGAACCAAGGAATACAACAAGGACGAGTTCGTTTCAGGCGCTAAAGCCGCAACTACTTCCCCCGTGTTTCCGCCGTGGAATGAAGGCGGAAAGGTCTTCTACAAGATTCGCGAGCACGCCATCGACCCGCGCAATTTCAAGGATGGCGGCGACGTAGGGACACTGGCCGTGCGCTATGTGGTGCAGGCCCAGGGGGAGAAAAATACGGTGCTGCGCATCGATGCGCTTTTTCAAGAGGATTTCCGCCGTACCATACACCAATCCAATGGGTCAGTCGAAAGCAGCGAGTACAAGGATATTCAGGAACATCTTGAGACCATCAGGGTCATGAAAGAGCAGACCGCCGAGGCGGAAAGAGAGCGACAAGAGCGGCGGGCCAAACAGCAGAGCATTGCCGCGCGATATGACACAGCCACAGCAACCGCGCAGAAATCTACTGGAGGGGCGGCGTCTCAGTCGCCGGGCCCTCAGGAGGCGGAAACCGAGAATTCAACTTCTTCAGACTCCCGCATGCAATCCTCGGATCAAACCCAACCTGTCGCAACTTCCCCGGCTCAAACCTCCTCTGCCCAAACCCCGGAACAGCGGATTAAGGACCTTCGCGCCCAGGTTGAGCGGATTGTGAAAGCGCCCGGAGCTCCGCTGAAATCCGCTCCCTTCCACACGGCTGGTACGCTGCAATTATTGGGAACGGGTACGGAGGTCCTGATTTTGATCTCCACCCCCTACTGGTACGGTGTGGAAACTCACGAGGGACAACACGGATGGATCATGCGGGACCAGCTGGAGCAGCCGTGAAGGGCGAGGCGACGATTTATGGCCGAGCTTTCTGGCGCATATCGCTGGCGGCGGCAGTGGCTCTTGCATGCATCGCCGGTGCGAACGCGCAGACCAACGGATACGAACGGGCGTTTCCCCAATCCAAGGTCACGGTGGAGAAAGCCCTGAAAGAAATGCAGGCCGCCACGGCGGGTCGACTGCCCGTGCTGGCAGGGTTCGCGACATCGGCGGATCACACAATGGAGCGGTACCAGCGAGGCTACTATCAGTCCAAGTTTCAGGTAAGCGCGGCACCTTCCGGGGGATCGATTGTGCGAGTGAGTGTGCAGGTTACGGCCTGGTACGCGGACCCGACTGCGGCTCACTCTGGATACCAGGTGCTCACTTCGAATGGCCGCCTGGAAGCGGACATGCTGGATGAACTGGCAGAGCAACTCGCGATGGAATTGCCGGCTGCGAGTGTGAGTTCCGGGTCAACTGCGGCGCGAACTCCTCCAGGGAAGAATTCGGCGACGGTCACCACAAAGACTTCGAATCCGGACGAACCCACCATCTCAGCGCCCATGCCCAGGCTTCCGGAAGTCAGCGGCGGTCTCTCCTCCTCTTTGGCACAGAGTCTGGCGGAGAGGGAAAAAACCGGGGCTCAAACCGGAGCCAAGAAGCTGGAAGCGAAAGGTAGCGGCGGCCCGCTGCAATCCGAAGCAGAGAATCTGGAGGAGATACTCAAGAATCAGGCTCACCCCAAGAATCTGGTGGCGGTGAAGAAATCGGGGACCCCGGTGGTCGCCTCGGCGAGTCTGACCGCAAAGACTTTGTTTCTGGCCAGCGCACACGATGAGTTCGAGATGTTGGATTTCAATCGGGATTGGGTTCATGTCCGCATCTCCGGCCTGTCCCGCGGATGGATTTGGCGCAACAACCTCGAAATGCCTGACAGTGTTCCGGACGGCGATGCACCCACCGCACCGAAGGCGGGGCCGATCGCTGCCGATCTTTTTCATGTGAGCCGGGAAGAGACCGCGCCCTTCCCGGGCGATTGGGGACCTCTGCGGGGAAAGAGCGTCAAAATCGTCTCCGTGGAAAATACCAGCGATACGGAGAAGGACCCGGGCCCGCAGCTCAAGCTGGAGTTCGCCAAGTCAGTGCTCGACAAAAGCTATGGGGAGCTGGCGAAGAAGCCGCAAGAGCTGGCGGGAGTTGTGCTGATCTTTGACGCCATCGATGGAGGAATGATTGCGGCAACGTTTCCCACACTGCAGCAATGGAAGGCGGGTGCGTTGTCAGACGCGGCGCTGTGGCACCAATGCTTTTTCGATCCTCCGGAAACCTTTAGCGATTCTGGCGCTTCGGCGAGTCAATAGCGGAGATCTCCGGGCTGTGCATGATGGCGCAGCAATACGAGTTGACTCTAGAACCGCCACCTGAAACCATGGGAGCAGTCGAAGATAAGCCAACTACAGTCACCAACTCGAAGTCGATCCTACACAACCGCTCCGGTTCGAGGGAGTGAATGCGGACGTCAAGGTGAAACCTGCGGCAAATAGTATCCAACACCCAAAGAAACCAGCGAGGCGAGGGTAGTAAATATGGCGACTCTCAAGCAAAAGCCCGACGATAGCGGATGCATGCATTCCAGGTTCGATGGTCCAACCCGAAAGGATGGGAAGTTCGAGTACGGACTGTGTGCTGATTGCAATAATCAAGTCGCGATTGGGCTGGACGGATCAGGAAGACGAACTGGCGAATCCTGGCTTATCAAGGTCAGTGGATAGCGAAGCTGCTGAGTGGTACTACGGGGTTGTCAAAGGCATAATTCCGGAGTTTTGACTTGACTTTCGAAAGCCATGGGAGTACCTATGCAAAGCTTGAGTGTCTCGACAGTTTTTACGGGGCTAGGATTGCTTGGCTCGGAAGTTGAGGCGACTGCAAGGAAACCGGCACGACAACCACACCACTGAATTTTCTCATGAGCGCGATGACCCAACCCCTGATTTTGCTCCGACGGCAAGCAGCCTCCGTGCTGCGCGACTATGCCGAACTGATGAAGCTGCGCGTTACCACGTTGATTGTGATGACGGCGTGGTGCGGTTATTACTTCGGGGCGCAGAAAGCGGGAGTTTCTTCGCTGAACTGGGGGCTTCTCCATGCGCTGCTGGGTATCGGGCTGGTCTCGAGCGGTACTGCCGCGCTCAATGAAGTGATGGAGCATGAGGTGGACGGGCACATGCGCCGGACCGCGCAGCGTCCGCTGCCGGCGGGCCGTATGAGTCTGTTTCACGCGACGATTGCCGGTCTCGTGGCTACCTTGGGCGGGTCAATTTACCTCGCGGTTTTCACCAATCCGCTGACTGGATTGCTGACCTTCCTGACCTCGGTCGTCTACCTGGCCGCCTACACGCCTTTGAAACGAATTTCCCCTATTTGCACTTTCGTGGGAGCCTTTCCGGGAGCCATGCCGGGAGTTTTGGGTTGGACAGCAGCGCGCGGCCAGCTGGAGTGGGGTACGTTGATACTGTTCGCCATCCTGTTCGTCTGGCAGTTCCCGCATTTCTTCTCAATTGCGTGGCTGTACCGGGAGGATTATGCGCAAGGCGGGATTCGCATGTTGCCGGTGGTTGAAGAGGATGGCCGATCTACGGCGCGGCGCATCCTAATCTACTCTCTAGTGCTGATTCCGCTGAGTACTTTGCCCAGCCTGTTCGGAATGGCAGGTAAGATCTATCTTGTGGGAGCGGTGGTCCTAGGCTTCGCACTTTTCTATTTCGGCGCCCGCCTGGCTTTGCTGAAGTTACCCCTCAATAACCCGCGATCGAAAATGCTTGCCCGGCATGTGTTGCAAGCCACGGTGATTTATCTTCCTCTGCTTTTTGCCCTGATGATGGGGAACGCTTCGCATCCCTAAGGCGGTGCGTTGCGGCAGTGTATGTTTGAGATGGTGCGGGCGGCGAGCAAAGGCCAGAGATTCGTCTAGTCGATTGCACTGCCGACTTGCGAGAACACGTTGCCGGCGTTTGAACCGATCAACCGGACCGTGCTGACCACGATCACAAGAATGACAGCCATCATCACGGAATACTCCGCGACGTCCTGACCGTCTTCGTTCGACCAGAGCTTGTTCACCCAAAGATTGTTCGAGCGGAGATTGTTCGGCTTGAGGTTGTTCAGCAATAAGTTCATAGTCTTTCCCCGATTTAAGCCGCCCCCGAAACGGCCGAGGCTTTCGCTGACGCCTCTTCCGTAGGACCAAGGCTTACCCCCCAGGGATCCCTCTCCTGGGCGACTGCCTGCAGGCCTACTTGGTATTCGTGGGTCCCCTCGATTTGCCGGGTCCAAACAACCGTGAACTCTTTTTTGCGCTGGCGATAGAAAATCGTCAGGGTCTCTGGAGCCTTCACTTCCTGCCGAATGGCACCGAGGCGCGCCCCGGCTGGGGTCAGGTCGAGGGTGTGCGCCAGCGCTTCGAACGACGCGCCGGAAGCATCCGTTCCCCGGACCCGCACCGGCAGCACGGCCTGAGTGCGACTTAGCCGGCGCCGATTCTCTTTTTCGCTGATTGATCTCATTTGGATCTGGAATAAGTGTGCGATAAGTCTGGCAGGAGGGGAATGGCCCCGATGAGTGGGGCACAGATGTGTGGGGCACGAAGGTAACTTAGCCGCTTCTCATGGCACAATAACGCGATGCCAACCCATCAGCCTGCACCCACTCCGGATTTTCTCTATGGCACAGCCTGGAAGGAAGGCCGCACCGCGCTTCTGGTCGAACTAGCGCTCCGTATGGGCTTTCGGGGCATCGACACGGCGAACCAAAGGCGGCATTACTTCGAAAAGGGGGTTGGTCAGGGGTTGGTTTCCGCATACGCCACGGGCCTGTCCCGCACCGATCTTTTCCTGCAGACGAAATTTACTTATCGTTCCGGCCAGGACGACCGGTTGCCCTATGATCCCACAGCCAGTCTCCCGGTTCAGGTCGCACAGTCGCTAGCGAGTTCCCTGGCACATCTCGGGACCGAGTACGTCGACAGCTATGTGCTTCACGGACCCTCCTCTGGCCGCTGGAATGAGCTTGACGCCGAGGTCTGGGAGGCAATGATCAAAGAACGCAATGCTGGCCGCACGCGCCTGTTGGGTGTGAGCAATGTCTCCCTCACTCACCTTGAGCAGATGATCGAGAGCCACACCGAAGCTCCCGCGTTTGTGCAAAATCGTTGTTATGCGCACCTCGGCTGGGACCGCGAGGTGCGATTGTTTTGCAGGGAGAAGAAGATCACGTACCAGGGTTTCTCGCTGCTCACTGCGAACGCTGAGGTGCTGCATCATCCTCTGGTTGGCCGCATTGCCGAGCACCTCCAGGCCACGGCGGAGCAGGTTGTATTCAGCTTCTCTCGGATGGTTGGGATGCTGCCGCTGACTGGAACCTCCGACCCCGAGCACATGCAGCAGGACCTGGCCAGTTCCAAAATCACGCTTTCGCCCGAAATGGTTCGGGCGATTGAGTCTCTCGCCGGGTGATTGCGTTTGGAGTGTTTACAGAGCGGCGACCCGCCGTTGGACCAGCAAAAAGTAAAGGGCCAGCATGATTAGCAGCAATCCATTTACGGTCAGGACCAGCGGGGCGGTAAATAAGGGAACCAGCCATCCCGAGAGCAGATTTCCCAGGGGCATGCCGCCACGGAAGGCGAAGTTGTAAACACTCATTACGCGGCCCCGCATTTCGTTCGTGGTCATCAACTGCACCAGCGAATTCACCGTGGCGAAGACCGCCATCATGGCTGCGCCGACAAGCACCAACATTGCGCCGCTAAGCGGAACCGATTTCGAGAGCGAAAAACCGAGAATCCCAGCGCCCAGGCAAAGCAACGCCCCGAGGGCGATGCGGCCCTTGCTTTTGATGTTTCCCGCTGTGGCGATGGTGAGGGAGCCGAAAATCGAACCCAGTCCCATGAGCGCCAGCAAATTGCCGTAGGTCTCCGGGCCGCGATGAAAAATGTCCTTCACGAACACGGGAATGTAGGTGCGCATGGGCATGCCCAAAGCTGTCATACAGAAGGCAAGAAAGATCAGCGACTCCATCGAGTTCTGCTTGCGCGCGAAAGTGATGCCCTGCTTCAGACTGGTGAAGATGGATTCCGTGGTTTTTTGCGGCAAGAAGCGGGCGCTGATGATTGAGAGCGATACAATCGGCGCCAGAAAGGAAAGCGAGTTCAGCCCGAAGCACCACTTCTCCCCCAGTCGGGCCAGAGCCTGTCCGGCGAGAGCCGGCCCTACCATGACCGCCACGTTGAATTGGATCGAATTCAGTGCGATGGCATTGGGCATGTCCTCCTTCTCGACGAGGGTTGGGATCAGCGCCTGGTAGGCAGGGCCGCCGAAGGCCTGCGCGAAGCCGGAGATGAACGACAGACAAAGGATATGCCAGACGTGTACCAGACCAGTAGCCACCAGAATGGTGAGCAGGCCCGCGGTGAACATCTGCACATATTGCGAGCCCAGCAGAATCAGCCTGCGCTCGACGCGATCCGCGACTACGCCACCGATCAGGGAGAAGAGGAAAATAGGAATGCCCCCGAGAAACTGATCGAGAGCAAGCAGAAATGCCGAGTGACTGAGGCGATAGATCAGCCAGCCCTGCGCCACGATTTGCATCCAGGTGCCGATGCTCGACGTGCACGCGCCAAACCACATCAGACGGAAATCGCGGTACTGGAACGCTTTGAAAACCCGGCTGATCAGCTTGATTTCTCCCCTGGGCTTCCGCAGAAGCCCTACATGAGACTGTACCAGAGGGTGTTGGGTTAGCTGCGTGGCGCAGATAGCAGCGGCCTTCGTCGAAACTCACAGTGTAAAATCGATTGTTCTTGCCAGATATAGTGGAAGTTAGAGCAAATTCAGGAATGAACGCAGATTGATCGAACTCATTTTATATTTCGCGCTGGGTTTGGCCGTGGTTGGAACTCTATCGTCCGCGGTATTTCTAGGCCTTACGGTGATCGGAGTCATTCGATTTCACGCCGAAGCCCGGCGACAGCTTCGCGCCGTCACTGACGATAGCCTGCTGCCTCCAGTCTCTGTGCTCAAGCCGGTTCATGGTCTGGAAGCCCGGCTCAAAGAGAACATCGAAAGCTTTTTCCGGCAGGATTATCCCCGCTACGAGATTTTGTTTGCCGCGGACTACGACGATGATGCGGCGCTGGACGTGGTGCGTGAAGTCTGCGCGCGCCATCCGCACATCCCCAGCAAAATCCTCGTGACCGGGGCGCTGTGGCCCAACCCGGTGGTATATGCGTTTCATTGTATGGCTGAATCTGCCGCTCACGAGATTTTAGTTACGACGGACAGCGACGTGGAGGTCGCTCCGAATTATCTGCGCGAAATCGTGCCTCCGTTGCTCGACCCGAATGTGGGCATGGTGACGTGCGTGTATCGTGGCAAAAACGCGGCGGGAATTTTTTCCGGACTGACTGCTATCGGCATGTCGGTGGAAATGACGGCGGGAGTGCTGGTCGCGAATCTGCTCGAGGGAATGAAGTTCGCACTGGGTCCGACGACCGTGGTGCGCAAAGATTCGCTGGCAAGCATTGGCGGTTACACCGCACTGCAGGACTACATCGCGAACGATTTCGCCATCGGCAACCTGATTGCAAAGGCGGGTTACAGGGTAGTGCTTTCCGGACACATTATCGATCATGTTGTGAACCAGAGGTCGTTCCGCCACATGTGGCAAAACCAATTGCGCTGGGCGCAAACCACACGCTACTCGCGTCCTAAAGGTCACTTTGGAAGTGGACTCATCTTCGCCATGCCCTACGGCTTTCTGGGATTTTGCGCGGCAGCTTTGCTGGGACACTGGGGCGTTGGCTTTGCGTTTCTTGCCGTGGCCGTGCTGAATCGGTTGCTTGAAGCGTGGCTTGTGGGCTGGACAGTGGTTCGGGATCCACAGGTGCGGCGCGCGCCTTGGCTTTATCCACTGCGCGACTTGCTCGGTTTTGCGGTTTGGTTCGCCAGCTATTTGAGACTTCGGTATGTCTGGCGGGACAGCCGCTTCGAGCTGAAGGGTACGCGAATCGCGCTGCGGCGGACGTCGTCCGACAGTCGATAGGGAAAGAGTTCCACCCGAAGATTCGGATCTGAGAGCTACCAGATTTTTGTTCCCTGGAGGCTTTTTTGCGCGTTTTTGTAACCGGTGCGGCGGGGTTCATCGGCAGCAATATGGTCGACCGGCTTCTTTCTGCGGGGCACCGCGTCGTCGGATTCGATAACCTGTCGACCGGACAGCGGCGGTTTCTGGAAAGCGCGACGCTTCATCCGCAGTTCACTTTTCTTCAAGACGACTTGCTCGACCGGAAAAGTCTGACAGAGGCGATGGAGGGCGCGGAACTGGTGGTTCATCTCGCCGCCAACGCCGATGTACGCTTTGGAACCGAACACCCCCGCAGAGATCTAGATCAAAACACCATCGCAACCTGGAATGTGCTCGAGGCCATGCGCGAACTAGGTTGCGAACGGATCGTATTCTCTTCGACCGCTTCAGTTTATGGAGAGCCGGAGATTTTCCCGACCCCCGAAACGTGTCCATTCCCGGTTCAAACCTCGTTTTACGGAGCTTCCAAACCGGCTGCCGAAGGCTTGATTCAGGCCTATTGTGAGGGCTTCGGACTGCAGAGCTATATCTTCCGCTTCGTCTCTATCCTGGGCGGGCGCTACACGCACGGACACGTATTCGACTTTTATCAGCAGCTTTCCGAGCACCCGGAACATCTGCATGTGTTGGGCAACGGCCATCAGCGAAAGTCCTACTTGTACGTACAGGATTGTATCGACGCGATTCTTACCGCGGTCGATCGGGTTGATGGCAAGGTAAACATTTTCAATCTCGGCGCCGACGAATACTGCGAAGTGAACGATTCCATCGGTTGGATTTGCGACTACTTGGGGCTGAATCCGAAGCTCACATACGGGGGCGGCGAACGCGGCTGGATCGGAGATAGTCCGTTCATTCTGCTGGACTGTTCGCGGATGCGCGCCCTGGGCTGGCGACCGAGGCTTACGATCAAGGAGGCAGTTCTAGCTACGATCCAGTTCGTGAGCTCGGATGCTGCTGCCCTGAAGTCCGGGATTTAGATGCTGCTATACTTACCCGCTTCATACTTACCTGCTTCCGGGGAAGCTCTGGTTTGATCATCACGCGAAGTCCGTTGCGAATTTCGTTGGGTGGAGGCGGCACCGATCTTCCCTCGTATTATCGGAAACACGGCGGCTTTGTGCTGTCCGCGGCGATCAGCCAATACGTTTACATCACCATCAACGAGGCGTTTCGTCCGCGGATTATACTGAAGTACTCCAAACTTGAAGATGTGGAGCGTTGGGAGCAGATTCAGCATCCTATTTTTCGGGAAGCGCTGCGGCTCACTGGGGTGATGGGGCCGTACCTTGAGATCGTGAGCCTCTCCGATATTCCGGCGGGAACGGGGCTGGGTTCGTCGGGAAGTTTTACCACTGCCTTGTTGCGCGCGCTGCACACCATGAAGCGAAACTTTGTTCCTCCCCAGGAATTGGCTGAGCAAGCCTGTCACATCGAGATCGACTTGCTGCACGAACCGGTCGGCAAACAAGACCAGTACATCGCGGCATTTGGAGGAATTACTTGTTTCGACTTCCAGCCGGACGATCGAGTGGTGGCGGAACCGCTAAAGATTGCTTCCGAGGCTCTGGCAAATCTTGAAGATGGTTTACTGCTTTTCTTTACCGGAGCGTCACGCTCGGCGGCGGAGGTTCTCCGCGATCAGGATACGCGAACCCGCGAGAACGCGAGCGACATGCTGGAGAATCTGCACTTCACCAAGCGCCTCGGGCATGAAAGCCGCGACGCGCTGGTGGCCGGCGATCTGCGCAAATTCGCCGAGCTCATGCACGTTCACTGGGAGCACAAGAAGAAGCGTTCTCCTGGAATAAGCAGCAGCTTCATTGATGAGATGTACGAACTGGCTCGCAGCCACGGGGCCTTAGGGGGCAAGCTGATTGGCGCCGGTGGCGGCGGATTCCTGCTGCTCTACACCGAGGACAAAACGCGGTTGCGCTCGGCCATGAGAGCCGCCGGACTGCGCGAGGTCCGGCTAAAGTTCGACTTCAGTGGAACTTCGGTCCTGGCGCATTCTTAGAACCCATGCTACGTGTGGCCATACTTGCCGGCGGCCTGGCAACTCGGCTGGGGCCGCTCACAGACAAAATTCCCAAGTCACTCATCCCCATCGCTGGTGAGCCCTTTGTGGCGCATCAGTTGCGTCTGCTCCAAAAGAACGGCATCCAACATGTCATACTGTGCGTGGGCCATTTGGGTGAGATGATCGCGCGAGCGATCGGCGATGGCCATGCATTCGGGCTGAAGGTGGAATATTCCTACGATGGGGCGAAGCTGCTGGGCACGGCGGGAGCAATCAGAACCGCATTGCCCAAGCTGGGAAAGAATTTTTTCGTGATGTACGGCGATTCGTACCTGCCGTGCGATTATGCGGCTATCGAGAACGTATTCGAGGGATGCGGCAAATTGGGATTGATGACGGTATTCCTCAATGATGGGCAGTGGGACGCGAGCAACGTAGAATTTAAAGAGGGCCGCATACTCGCCTACAGCAAGAAAAATCGGACTTCAAGCATGCGCTACATCGATTACGGCTTGGGTGTTTTTAGTGCCGGAGCGTTTGCAGGAACAGCAGCCACGGATTTGGCAGACGTTTATGCCGAGCTCCTACGGGCGGGCGAACTTGCTGCCGTCGAGGTGTGCCAGCGTTTCTACGAGATAGGTTCGCCTGCGGGGCTAAAAGAAACTACGGGCTTTTTGAACCGGCGCGGAGATGCCAAGAGATGAGAGGCGGCAAACTTGGTCGGGATAAATTTGCCTCTAGCTTTCTCGCCGAGGCAAGCCAGATCGTCGCCAAGCTCGATACGGAAAGCCTTGAAGGGGCTGCGGCGCTTCTCGCCAGCACGCGGGCCGCGGGCGGACGCCTGTTCATTCTCGGCGTGGGCGGAAGCGCGGCCAACGCTTCGCACGCCGTCAATGACTTCCGCAAGATCGCGGGGATTGAGGCTTATGCCCCTACCGACAATGTGTCGGAGCTTACGGCGCGCGCCAACGATGAGGGCTGGAGTTCAATCTTCGACGGCTGGTTGCGGACAAGCCGGCTGCGAGCCGACGATCTACTCCTGATCTTCTCGGTCGGTGGCGGAGATGTCGACAAGAATGTCAGCCCGAACCTGGTTGCGGCTCTGAAGTATGCGAAGTCGATTGGAACGAAGATTATCGGCGTGGTGGGCCGCGACGGCGGTTACACGGCCACGGTCGCCGATGTTTGTGTGCTGATCCCCACGGTGAATCCTGCGCACATCACGCCGCACACGGAAGCTTTCCAGGGAGTGGTTTGGCATTTGCTGGTTTCGCACCCCACGGTGAAGATGCGGTCGACGAAGTGGGAATCGGTGGCGTCAGGGGGCGAAGCGCGAGCCGTATTTCTGGATCGCGACGGTGTTATAAACCGGGCGTTTGTGCGCGAGGGCAAGCCGCTCCCTCCGCCGACGCTTCAGGAACTGGAAATACTTCCTGGTGTTCCAGAGGCCTTGCACGATCTAAAGCAGCACGGATACAAATTGCTGGTCGTAACCAATCAGCCGGACGTTGGTCGCGGAACGCTTTCAAGGCAGACTCTGGATGCAATGCATCAGGCGCTACGCGCACAACTTCCGCTCGATGATATTCTCGTGTGTGGCCACACCGATCAAGACCAATGCGATTGCCGCAAGCCTCTGCCGGGAATGCTGCTCGACGCGGCGCGCAAGCACGATATTGATATGGCGGCCAGTTTCATGGTCGGCGACCGGTGGCGCGACATCGAGGCTGGTTATAATGCAGGATGCAGGACTATTCTTATTGATTACGGCTATTCGGAGAGAACTCCAGCCCATGAGCCCGATTTGCGTGTGAGTTCACTCCGCGAGGCGGCTGACTGGATCATCCGTTGCATGCCCAAAGGAGCGAATCCCGCATGAAGTTTGCGTCCGACCTGCGCGTACAGATCTTCGCGGACGGGGCCGACAAGGCCAGCATGCTGGAACTCTACCGCCAGCCGCATATCAAGGGCTTCACAACCAATCCCACTCTGATGCGGGCCACGGGAGTCACCGACTATCAGGGTTTCGCGCTGGATCTGCTGGCGACAATTCAGGACCGTCCGATTTCGTTCGAAGTATTCGCCGATGAAGAGCCAGAGATGGAAGAGCAAGCGCGCCACATCGCAGCCTGGGGCAAGAACGTGTTCGTCAAGGTTCCGGTGATGAACACGGAGGGAGCGCCGACCTACGATCTTATTCGCTGTCTTTCGAGCGAGGGAATTCAGCTGAACGTGACCGCGTTGCTTACGCTCGAGCAGGTGCGGCGCGTTTGTGACGCCTTACAGGGAAATGCGCCGGCCTATGTTTCCGTCTTTGCCGGCCGTATCGCCGACACCGGGCGTGATCCTGTGCCGCTGATGCGCGAAGCCGTGGCCTTGGTGAACGATGCGAACGCTCAGCTCATGTGGGCCAGCCCTCGTGAACTGCTTAACGTTTTCCAGGCGGATGAAATTGGATGCCACGTCATCACCGCTACCACCGACATTTTGAAGAAGCTTCCTCTCGTCGGAAAGGATTTGCATGAGTTCTCCCAGGAAACCGTGCAAATGTTCCGCAGGGACGCGGTAAAGTCGGGTTACTCTTTGCCGACTGCGAAGCACAAGGTTCCCGCGGTCTCTCGCCGCTAAGGATGATTAGTAAATATCACCTTGCCGGATGCTTCGCTGGCGATTCTCAATGGTCCGGGCAACAAGAGCTCCACTTTAGAGCGCTCGTACTGCGGGACAAAAAGAAAAATCCTCTGAGAAGAGTTCCACGCCCGCAGTAATCCCTGATCGTCGAGAAAAATGTGCGGCGCGTCAGGATAAGTCGATCCCCACCACATGGATGTCGTATTTCCGTTCACCAGTTCAATCGGACGGCGCAAATAGAACAGCAACGACGAACCAAAGGACTGATCGCCGTAAATCATCACGCGATCGGCGGGGGTTAGTTCAGGAGCGACCTGTCGCGCCATGCTTCGCGACCCGAGGTAGGGATCGAAGCGTACGAGCGCGATATGCGCGGCGATCAGGAAGACTGCCATGGACCCGGCTGTCGCCCAGGTAGCGGCAACGTGGGCGCGGCGCCGCCGAAGCCAAAAAGCAGAGGCCGGTCCAAGCAACAGGATGACGGCGGCAAGGATCGCGGGAAGGCGCAGCGCGGCGAAGGATTCGCCCGTGAGATCGAGGATGTGCCCCATGGAAAGGGTTTCAGCCTGCAAATCGGGTTTGGCGAGCACGGTGCCGATATCGGAGACGAAGGGCAGATGTCTCGAGTTCCACAAGCCCACGGCCAGCACGGCGGAGACTGCGATGCAGATCACCGCCAGCACTCCGGAACTCCACAGCAGCCAGGGTCGCGAACCGGAGTCTTCTTCGTTTGCGAGCCTTTCCGCAATCAACAGCAAAATCGGCAAATAGGCGGGGAATGTGTAGTACTCCTGGTTGGTGGAAAACGAGAAAAAAACGAGCGTGACTCCGGCCCAGACTAGACACAGCAATACGGTTCGAGAGCGGAAGTTTAAGGGCTGGCGCAACCCATTCTCACGTCGTTTGCGGCGTGCGATCCACTCAGTGATCGGATGCCGCAGCGCTACTGGCAGGTACAAACTCCAGGGGAAGAGCCAAACCAGGTGCAACGTCCAATAAAGTGAACTGGTCTGCTTGTTGTAGTCCTTTGGGATGCGCTTGCCCAGAAAGCGCATAAAATGTTCGTTCACGAAATAGAACCAGAAGAAATGCGGGTTGCGAATTCCGGCGAGCACGTGCCAGGGCGTAGCGATCACCAGGAATAGCAACGTGCCGGTGGACAGATGGAACTCGCGCCAGCGCCGCCACTCCCCACTGACCGCTGCGTACAGCAACAACGACAAGCCAACGACGACGATGGCGAGCAAGCCTTTAGTGAGCACAGCCAGGGCCATGCAGGCGTAGCCGCCGTACCAGCGCCACGCTTTGCCATCTTCGAGCGCAGTCGCGAAGCAGTAGAATGCAGCCGCGATGAAGAAACTCAGAATGGATTCCGGGATCAGGATGCGTGTGAAGAGGTAACAGCCCGCGGTTGTGACGACGAAGAGTCCGGCATAGACAGCGGCGCGGCCACCGAATGCACGGCGCCCCCAGCGCATGGCCAGCAGCACGAGAAGCAACATGGAGATCGCAATCGGCAGGCGCACCGCGAACTCATTAGTACCGAAGCAGCGATAACTTAGAGCAACCGCCCAGTACATCAGAGGAGCTTTTTCGAGATAGCGATTGCCGTTTACCTTCAGCGTGACGTAATCATGCGTGACCATCATCTCGCGCGCGGCTTCGGCGTGGGTCGAGTCCGCGTCATCCTGGAGCCCGGGAGAAAAGAGTGAGCCGCCGTAAACCAATGCGAATAAAACGAGGACTCCGGAAATGTAGAGTTTCTTGCTCGAAGTCGCGCTGAAAGATGGCGGCACGACGGCGCCGGAGTTATTCGTGGTCAATGGGAACGGAGTCCTCGCGAGTTTACGGCGTGAAATGCTGCCCTTCCAGAATGCCATACGGCGCTGATAGAGTCACTTCCGCAATGGCGATGCAGTTTGGCTTACGCGCTAGGCCGGCTAAAAAGGGAGATCTCTCGCTCCGCCTGAAAAACGGCCACGCTCGGGATGACGCCATCGGGTTAGCTGAGGAGACTACACCACTACCTGCTTCAACGCCTGGAGCAGGATTTGCCGGGTTACGCCATATAATCGAGGGTCATGTCTGGGCTAGATCATTCTGCCATGCTGGCCGTGGCCCTGGCGGAAGCGCGTAAGGGGCTAGCCGAAGGCGGCATCCCGATTGGAGCCGCGATCTTCGATGCCGCGGGCAGACTCGTTGGCTCGGGTCACAACCGCCGCGTGCAGAACGGCGACCCTTCCATGCATGGGGAAACCGATGCCTTCCGCAACGCAGGCCGCCAGCGCAGCTATCGGAATCTCATTATGGTGACCACGCTCGCACCGTGCTGGTATTGCAGCGGACTGGTCCGGCAGTTCGGTTTCTGCACGCTGGTGGTGGGAGAGAGCCGCAATTTTCAGGGCGGGCTGGAATGGCTGCGGTCTTTGGGGGTGGACATCGTCGATCTCGATTCTCCTGAGTGCGTTTCGTTGCTGGGCGAGTATATCCGCGCGAACCCAGAAGTGTGGAACGAGGATATCGGACGGGAGTAACGGCCAATTTCCTCGCAATCGAGATGAAGAGCGGCGGAGCGGCGATCCTCCGCCGCTCCTGGTCACATCTTTTCCATACACGAATCAGAAGGTAAGGCTCAACGACATCTGAATCTGACGCGGGCTGCCGATGGTTTTATTGGTGATGCCCAAGCCGCTGCCGGTTGTGGGGCATACATAGAGCGAACCCGAAAAGCCAGTGTTACAGGGTGTAGTGGTGGCGGGTAGGGTCTGGTTCGGAAAACCGTTGAAATTGATGTTCTGGCTCACATCGTCGATCGGGATGTCGAAGCTTGCGGTGTTGGTGAGATTGAACACGTCAAAGCTGTACCTCAACGAGGTGTGCTCAGTGACCTGCGTCATCTTCACCAGCGAAAGGTCCGCGCGCTTTTGCCAGCTTTGCCGGAAGATGTTGCGCTGTCCGTGGTCGATGAAGTTCGTCTCGTAGGGATCGTTGGAAGGAATTGCGCCGCCCAAGGCTCCCGGCGCCAGCAAAGGGATGCCGAAGCAGTTGGCGTTAAGCGCGTAAGTGTTGGGCTCTCCAGAGATTGCATTCGTACCCGAAGCCCCGGTGACCGCCTGTTGTGGCGAACAGCCGTTGAGGGGAACGATCGGATTGGTAATGCCATCGTTTACGCCATAAAAAATACTGCCCACTGCGCCCGAGTAATCGACCACGCTATAAGGCTGGCCGCTTTGAATCACCGTCAGGCCAGACAGAGCCCACCCATCGGCGACCCTGCCTTTGACCGACGTTGCCGAGAAAAACTTCGGCAGTTCGTACGTGTAGGTGAAATTCATCACGTGTTTGCGGTCGAAGTCAGATAGGCCGTAACCGGAGCGCAGGTTCAGCGGATTGTTGCCGTTGTAAAACAGGCCCATCGCGCTTTGCTCGTCGGTCGAATGCGAGAAAGTATAGGAGAAGCCGACTCGCAAACCGTGACTCAGTCGTTTTTCTATATGGGTTTGGAGGGCGTTGTAAGCGGAGATGCCGGCTGCGGTATAAGACTCCGATTCGGAAGAGTACCCGATATAGGGAACTCGCAGATCGACGTTTCCACCTTCGAAGGTCTCTTGATAGGGCTGCCCGTTGGGAAGGTTGATGGGCTCGAAGCCGCCGGGCTCAGTGACGATTGAGTAGCCATAAGTATAGTCCTGCTCACCAACGGGGCTTCCCTTCAACAGGGGATGGCTGGGAGAGGCGATTAGCGCCTGGTTGAAAGGCAAAGGAACGACTTCATGGCGTCCGAGATTGCCCACATATCCAATTTCGATGGCGAGGTCATGACGTGGCTGCCACTGGATGTCGAGAGTCTGATTCATGGTGTAGGGCAGCTTGTTGGCGCGGTTGTAATCGGCGAACGAGAACAGCGGGATCCCCGTCGTAATCGCGGAAGCATTGGGTAGCACCAGCTTGGAGGGATCGCCGCTGGGAGCCGGACCGAGCGTGGGGCCCCACGGAGCTTCGAAATTACTGCAGTTCGAGTACCCATAAGGGCTGCAAGCGGTTGTGTTCACCCACGGCGGAGACTGGTTTACACCAAACGGGCCACCCGCGATGACACCGGAAGCGAATCCGGGGGAGAGATACGCGAACAGCTCGCCACGATCGTAGTACAGGCCCCAACCCGCTCGAACCACAACCTTGTCATTAAACTTCCTCGGGCTCCAAGCCAGGCCGACGCGAGGGGCGAGACCCCATTGGCGTCCGGTAAGAGTAGAGTCGCTGACGCCCTTGGTGGGGAACAACGGATTGTTACCCGCGATGATTAAGCCGTTCGACACGATGTCGTCGGAGCCCACGTTGTAGCTGTAACGCGACGGGTCAAAATTATAGATGCGGCCGTTCTTTTCCTTGAGCCCGCCGTGGTAGTCGAAGCGCAGACCGGCGCTTACGCTGAGGTTGGAACGGATCTGATACTTGTCCTGAATATAGAAGCCGGTTTCGTTCGAGCGGTAGTAGCGGTTGGCATCGCCCTGCAGAAAGCTCGTGGTGATAAACCCGTCTGCGGTATAGGTAATCGGGGTTCCGGTGAGGAAGTCGGCGAAGTTTAGGAAGCCGATGGTTCCGGTGTTCGTCCGGTCATCGCGGGCGTTGAGTTGGGTATAGGAGAAGCTGCCGCCGAAGGTGAAGGTGTGCTTGCCGTGACTCCAGATGACATTGCCGGAGGGCATCCAGCGATTTTGGAAAGTGCCGGTGAACGCGGCTTGCGAGGCCGCCGTCATGCCAAGTGTTGCGCCGGCGTTGAATACAAAATTGACGTTGCCCGCAGCATTGTTTCCCATGTCATCGACTATCGTGATACCTGGAAAAATTGAAGACCCAAAGGCATTGATGCCCAGCGCCTGCGGCGTGAACGGCTGGCCGATCGTGCTGTAGACTTTCTCGCGAATGAAACCGAATCTTTCGGTAACGCTCAGATTCGGCCGTAAGGTCTGGGTGTTCGTAATGGAGGCGACCTGGCTGCCCGCGTCCAGATGCTGGGTGAAACCCTCGAAGGCGGAGAAACCGAACGGCGCTGTGCTGGGATCGTGCTGATAGTAATACTTGAATGACAAAGTATCCTTGGGCGTGGCCAGGTAATCGAAATCGGCCACCGCCTGATCGGAGATAAAGTACGCGGGCTGGGTGATAAAAACGTTCTCCGGAAAGTTCACCGTCGGGATGAAATTCGGATTTGCCGAGGGGATCATATATTGGCCGTTCGGCAATTTGTAGTTCAGCAGGGCGTAAGCAATCGGGTCGATGTTAAATGTTGGCCCAGTTCCTCCCGGCGGATTTGCTCCGATCACCCCATTTACGGGAACCCCCCAGCCGTCGTTATTGGCGACGGCCGCTAGCGCGGCAGGGCTGCGGTCATCCGTAAGTCCGAAGGGTACGGCGGTGCGGGAAGTTCCGATCTCTAAGTCGGAAACGTGAATGTGCTGGTAGCTGACAAAAGCAAAGAGCTTGTCCTTGATGATGGGACCGCCGAGCGCTGCCCCCGCCGTGTAGCGGTGTAACTCGGGAACCTTCTCGCTGCTGGGGATGTTTGCGTCCTGTTTATAGAAGTAGGGGGCGGCGTTGATCCAGTTGGTGCCGCGGTGGCCGTAAACAGTCCCGTGAAACGCATTGCTTCCGGAGGCGGTGCTCATGTCGATATGGGCGCCGCTGGTCGACCCTTGCTGTGCGTCATACATTGAGGTGTTGACGCTGAACTCCTGAACCGTCTCCGGGGCGGGCGTGGGCAGCGCCTCGCCGATAGCCAGATAAGGCGATGCCGTGCTCTGAATTACTTCCGCGGTAGTGCTGGAGGCGCCGGCGATGCCGGTGTTGTTCACGATGCGCGCCGAGGCTACCTGGCTGGTGCTCTTGCCGTTGAAAAGATTGCTGGCGTCGACGCCGTTCAACAGGAACGTGTTGCTGGTGTCGCGCTGGCCATTGGCCCAGATCGGTTGATTCCCGAGACCGGCATTGGCGCCGGTTCCATTCGGGAGTTCGGCGTTCACACCCGGCGAAAGAATCGCCAAGCCGGTGAAACTGCCGGTGGGAAGCGGCACGCTGTCGATCTGATCTTTTTCCAGGATGTAGCCGTTGGTGGTGTCGACGGCGTTCATCATGGGCTCGGCCTGGACTTCAACGACTGTTCCGATCTGGCCGACGGCAAGAATCGGGTTGAGGGTTGCGGTGCGATCCGCCTGAACTGTAATCGAGGGAATTTTCTGCGTCTGAAAGCCCGTGTGAGTAAACGTCAGGGTGTAGCTGCCGATGGGCAGGTTTACGAAGTCATAACTGCCGTTCGCATTAGTCTTCTGGGTGCGCGTGAGCGCCGTCTGATCACCCACGATGGTCACAACCGTATCCGGCAGCACGCCTCCGGTCTTGTCCGTCACGGTGCCGGTGATGCCACCGAGCGTCTGCTGAGCTCGAGCGTTTGGCGAAACAGCAAGCGTCACACACAGAGATGACGCGACGAGGAAAGCGATGAGTCCGATCCCGTTTTTCTTGTTATTGGGCGTCAGTCGGTTGGGCGTCAGCATCAGTCACCTCGCACAAGTGTGTAAGTATACGCGCAGAAACTTCTGGCCAGCGGGCTGAGCCACCGAAGTATTGTGCAAACGACTTTTGCAGCAGAGATGGTTGCTCTGCTCCGCCCCGTGCGCCAAAAGGATTGACTGAATCTACGCGAGTTAACTACGGAACGAAAGCATTATATCCAGTCAAAATTTCTTTGCCACAGATTAGATATTTTTATCCCGACCCCTTGACGGATTAAATGGGTGAGAGGAGTCTCGTAAGGACCTCAGTAACGTGGTCCCTGCGGCAGTCGAGGGTTCACCTGCTGACGGTTGCCGGATTTGTCGTCCTGGAAGCACACTTCCCTGGAGAAGCCATGACCCTGCGCATCACGAAGATCCTTCTGGTCTTTGCGGTCGCTGGCTATTATTCGTTGGTGGTTCTCAACAACCTCACCGATTACGGGACTAACTACGAATTCGTACGCCACGTCCTGATGATGGACTCGACGCGCCCGGGCAACCAGGGCATGTGGCGGGCCATGAATTCGCCGGTGTGGCACACAGTTTTTTTCTGGTCGATCATCGCGTGGGAGATCATCACGACGGTTCTGTGCTGGTGGGGTGGGGTGAATCTGGCGCGCGCGCTGCCGGGAACCGCACAGGCGTTCCACCACGCTAAACGCATGGCAATCGCGGCGCTGGCCTGCGGGTTGCTGATGTGGCTGGTCGCTTTTATCAGTGTCGGCGGCGAGTGGTTTCTGATGTGGCAATCGAAGACGTGGAATGGCCTGGATACCGCCTTCCGCATGTTCACCATCATGGGTATTGTGCTGCTGCTCGTGGCGCAGCCCGAGACCGAAGCGCAGCCCTAATCGGCGATCGCTGGTTCTTTACGGCGTCCGCGAAAGACAAACCACAATAGTCCCGCCGTTAAGTAGGCGAGATAAATGTAAGGCAGCTTCCCGTAGGGTCCCTCCGGCACGGGATAGAGATTGCCCACCAGCGCCAGCAGCATGGCGACGCCAGCCAGCCAGGGAATAATTTGTGCTCCTGGACGGTAAACGCCATGGTCGCGCAAGTACCTCGGCAACGCGACGCAAACCAACGCATAGGCGACGATGAAGCCGTAGGTCGCGAGCGATCCCAGCCAACCGTAGACGTCCAGACCGCTGGCTCCGCGGGCAGCGAGCACGGCCACGGGGAGCACCGCCGCAAGGCCGGTAATGACGATGGCTCGACCCGGTGTCTGATTGACAACATGTGTGGTACGTAGAGAGCCGTGGGCCAGGCCGTTGTGCGCCATCAGCAGCAACACGCGAGCCGCCGCAGTGATGCAGGCCAGCGTTCCAGCGAACAAGCTCACCAGCGCTCCAATATCAATCAGCAATCCCAACGCCGGGCTGCCGGCCACGTGGGCCAGCACGTGCATCGGAGCCTGACTCGCGCCCAGATCTTCTCCGGCAGTGTGGAAGCCCAAAACCTCCGCGTATGCGCAAAGCGTGAAGAAAGCTCCGGCGAGAATCGCGCTTTGAATCACCGCGCGTGGAATCGCCCGCAATGGGTTGCGCGCTTCTGAACCCAGAGTGGTCGCGCTCTCAAAGCCGACAAAGCTAAAGAGCGCCAGTACGAGCCCCAGCCGCAGTCCACTGCCGGTCATACCGCGCAGATGAAGTTCGTCCCAGTCCCAGTGCCAACCGTGGCGCACCAGCAGCAGGACCACCATAATGAGAATTACGGTGACGGAGAGAGCTTCAATCCAGAGCATCAGGCGTGCCGAGATCTTGACATCGCGCCAGGCAATCCATATTGAAACGCCGGTCACCAGCAGGGCCAGCAACACGGCAGAGTAAACATGTCCTGGAGGGCGGTGCAGAAGCAAGTTTGCGTAGTGGTAGAAACCGCCAATCACACTTGATCCAGTCGCGACATAGGCAAGCAACAAACTCCATGCGACGGTCGCGCCCAGCCATGGAGGCAGAGTCATCGAGGCATAGGTGTATAGCGAACCGGGCGAGGCCGAAATGCGGGCGTAGCGGCCGATGCACAGTGCCACGAGTAAGACAGCCACGGTCGCGAGCACGTACGCCAGCCAGGTGCCATTGCCGGCGAGCGCGCAAACCAGCGGGATCGTCGCTGCCGGCGTTGTAGTCGGAGCCATCGTGGAGACCGACTGCGCCAGCGTCTCCATTGGAGAAAGAATCTCGCGGCGCAAACCGTAGTCGATCTTTTGCGAATACTCTGGCGCAATCTCCGTCATGCCCGGGAGTTCCTCTCTCGACTTGGGTTGGGGGATTGTACAACAGGGGTGTACAAACCAGGTTCTACGGCCGCAGGTTGCAGAGCAGAGCATGAGAAAGAGTGTGCCTTAGAAGGCGGTGTATCATCGTTCAACGTCTCCCGGCGGAACACGAACATTGAAACGTTCCGCCTTGGGAGGAATTGCATTCGATGAAGCTCGATAGAGAATTATTGCGGAGCCTTCCCAAAGTGCTTTTGCACGAGCATTTGGACGGGGTCCTGCGACCGCAAACCGTCATTGACCTGGCGAAAGATGCGGAGTACACAGGGCTTCCTACAGCGGATCCCCAGGAACTGGCGCAATGGTTTCATCGCGGCGCAAACCAGGGAAGCCTCGCCAAATATCTGGAAGGCTTCTGCCATACGATCACCGTGATGCAAACGGAGGAGGCTCTGGAGCGCGTTGCCTACGAACAGGCGGAGGATTTAAGCAAAGACGGAGTGGTTTACTTCGAGACTCGCTTTGCGCCCGTCTTTCACACGCAGAAAGGATTGACCCACCAGCAAATTGTCTCGGCGGTTTTGAAAGGTCTGGAACGCAGCCGCAAAGATTTTGGAATTTCTTCCGGGCTGATCATCTGCGCCATGCGCAACCGGCACGAGTCGCTGGAAATGGCTGAACTGGCAGTCGACTTCCGCTCACGCGGAGTTGTCGGCTTCGATCTTGCCGGGGAAGAAGGCGGCTACCCCGCGAAAAAGCATGTGGACGCTTTTCACTACATTCAGCGGGAGAATTTCAACATCACGATTCATGCTGGGGAAGGTTACGGGAAGGAATCCATTTGGCAGGCAATTCAATATTGCGGGGCGCACCGCATAGGACACGGAACCCGGCTCATCGATGACATTGCGGTCGTGGATGGCAAGGCCGTCAAGTTGGGCGACCTCGCCCAATACGTTCTCGATAAGCGCATCCCGCTTGAAATTTGCCTCCTCAGCAACGTCCATACGGGAGCCACGCCCAGCCTGGCCGAACATCCTTTCAAGACTCTTTACCAGGCAAAATTCCGGGTCACGCTGAACACCGATAATCGATTGATGAGCAACACCACAATGACGCAGGAATTCGAGGCCGCCGCCGGCTCGTTCGATTTATCCATCGATGATTTTGAAAAGATCACCATCAACTCGATGAAAAGCGCTTTTCTGCCCTACAACCAGCGCATTGAATTCATCTACTCGATCATCAAGCCCGGTTACGCCAAGATCCGCAAATCGGCGGAGCTGGCGTCTTAGTAGGGTACGATCGGACTTCCGTCCTGCAGGAAACGCCGAGATATAAGGACTGCATGCTCAATCGAATAGCACAGTTTGTTTTGAGGCTTATGCTGCTGGTTTGTCTTTCAGGACTGCTGTGTGCGCAGGTGACCACGCCATCGGTGCCGATTCGCGTCAAGGTTGTCGTGGTCACGATGTTCGAACGCGGCGATGACACGGGTGATGTTCCCGGCGAATATCAGCTGTGGGTGGAGCGTGAGCATCTGGATCAGATTCTGGATCTGCCTGCGGGCTATCACCATGTGCGCCTCAACAAAGACGGAGTCCTCGGATTGGTCACGGGAGTGGGAACGGCAAAGGCAGCCGCTTCAGTAATGGCTCTCGGTCTCGACCCGCGCTTCGATCTCTCGAAAGCGTATTGGATTGTCGCCGGCATCGGCGGCGGAGATCCCGCGGATGTTTCGGTTGGCTCGGCGGTTTGGGCGGATCACGTGGTCGATGGCGACATTGCATTTGAGATCGACGCGCGTCAGATTCCCGAGAGTTGGCCCACTGGCTACGTTCCACTGCGGAAGGGCACGCCGTATGAATCGCCTGCCGTCGACTTGTACGGCGAGGTCTACACCCTCAACCCGCAGCTCGTCGAGTGGGCGGTTCACCTCACGCACGATGTGCCGCTCGTTGATTCAGACGCTTTGCGCAAATCCCGCGCTCGGTTTCCGGGCTTCCCCAATGCGCTGAAACCGCCGTTTGTGGTCCGGGGCGATGTTCTGTCGGCCAGCACTTTCTGGCACGGCTCAAAGCTGGAGGGGTGGGCCAATGCGTGGACCCGTTACTACACCGGCGGCAAAGGCAATTACATGGCCGCGGCAATGGAAGACTCGGGCACCCTGCAGGCGCTCAGCTTTCTGAGTCAGGCTGGGCGGGTGGATTTGCAACGAGTTCTGGTGTTGCGCACCGTCAGCAATTACGACCGCGAGCCCCCGGGAATGTCAGCTTCCGAGAGCCTGCAAGAAATGGTTTCCGGCAACTACTCTGCTTACATGCCCGCTCTGGAGGCGGCCCAAATCGTCGGCGACCGTGTGGTGCGAGACGTCGTCGAACACTGGGGAGAACGCGAAGCCACGATCCCTCACGTGCCTTAGCATCGACCGAAGAATCAGGCCGACAGCACGGCTAACGTTTCGGCCAGCACCAGCGTGCCCCGCGCGATGTCGTCGGGAGCCGCGTACTCATCGGGACGGTGACTGTAGCCGTTTCGACAGGGGATAAACAACATCGCAACCGGGGCGATGCGCCCCATAAACAGCGAGTCATGATAGGCGCGGCTGACCATCGAAAGAAAATTCAGTCCGTGCTTTTTGCAGGATCTTGAAAGCGCCTCAATGACGATCGGCGCACAGTCTCCTGGAGCGTCGGCGTTGAGTAGCTCGGGATGAATTGCAACTTGCCGCTTTGCCGATATGGTTTGTGCCGCGGTATCGAATGCTCGCATCACCGTATCGCGCCGTTTGAGGTCGGTGTCGCGAATGTCCACGCTGAGCCGGACCTGGCTGGGAATACTGTTCACGGCGCCGGGAAAGACTTCGCACATGCCGACCGTTGCTACTGTGTCGATCGCTCCGGTAGAGAGGGCGGCATGTTCGATGGCCAGAATCAACTCGGCGGCAGCGCAAAGAGCATCGCGGCGGTCGGGCATCAGCACTCCGCCGGCATGTCCGCCGGAGCCCTCGATCGAAATCCGCAGGCTGGCGGGAGCGGCGATCTTCGTAACAATCCCGAGCGAAATACGTTCGCGCTCCAATATGGGACCTTGCTCGATGTGCAATTCTACAAACGCTTTGTAGTAGCCGCTGGGCAATTTCACATCTTCCAACTTGCCCGTGAACCCCGCACGGGAGCGAACGTCCTCCACGGATGCGCCGTCGCGGTCGCTGAGTTTTCGGGTCGCGTCCGGCGAAAGAGTTCCAGAGAGCATGCGGCTTCCGAGACACCCGATGCCAAACCGCGTCGGCTCTTCCGCCGTAAAGACCAGCAGATCGATTGAGCTTCTTGGACGAAATCCGCAGCGCTGGAGCGCCCGGATCGCTTCCAGCCCTCCCATCACGCCGACTACGCCATCGTATTTGCCAGCGTTCGGAATCGCATCGATGTGCGAGCCTGTTCCGACCGCCGGCGCCGAGCGCTCCGAGCCATTCCAGCGGGCAAAAGTGTTCCCAATCGCGTCACAGCGCACCTTGAGTCCAGCTTCCTCACAGCGCGCCTTCAGCCATGCCCGAGCCTTGAGATCCGCCGGCGTGAAAACGATTCGCGTCACCGCCGGCGGATCAGCATCAGAAAATGTGGCGAGAGTTTCTATTTCGGAAGCCAGGCGATCCTGATCGATCTCAAGATTCATGGCTGAGGACCAGCCCAAGGGTGGCGATGAAAATCTTTGTAGATAAGATATTTCGCGGGAACTTTGCCGAGCGCTCCAAACCACTGCGGACACCA
>Ga0074045_10000588_pt1 | contig 35334 bp, 27 predicted proteins | sample BogForMeECP23OM2_FD_94442 | JGI IMG/M metagenome (GOLD analysis project Ga0074045, IMG submission 94442) | Bog forest soil microbial communities from Calvert Island, British Columbia, Canada - Bog Forest MetaG ECP23OM2 | ecosystem: Environmental > Terrestrial > Soil > Wetlands ...
GAGTGGAGCCTACGAAGGATCACGAGGACGATAAAAAAGAGTAATTGCAGTGGATTTCGTATCGAGCGCTGTCTCTTACCTTACCGCGCTTTTTTGACTTAGGAAAATCCCCATTTCTCGCAAGGTACGCGAGAAATGGGGCACCCGCTTTCCGAGTGGCGAATCCCATCGACAGGTTAACCCGGCGGTACATGTACGTCCGTGGCTTCCGGCGGTAATCTTGCCCTATGTTGCCATCCTTATAAACTTACTCTCAGGATGGGATTCACTCGCGCACAGATCGGGATTGCTGTCGGCGCTGGCGCGTTGCTGGTGCTGGTGTTTCTCGGCTACATCTGGTGGCTAAGCAATCAGGGTCCTGTGCTGGCTCGGTCTGAGGATCACGATCCTTTGACGGGGCTGCCGGTCAGCATTCGGATGAATCCGCTGCGCGACCGCACGATTGAGCACAGCGCAAACCTTTTTCTCCGTCAGCTGCGCGACGGACACTGCGACGATTTGCTCTCGACCTGGGAGCACGACTATCGCAAGAAGTACGCCCACTTCATCTGCGATTCCGAGGCGAAGCATCCACTGCTTTCCTGGGAGTTGGCGGAGTGGGAGAGCGCGCCCCCGCTGACTATCCTTCACTATCGCGGCAAGCGGCTTAATAACCCGGGCCAACCGGACACCTACAGGGAACTCTTCACCGTCACGACCGAGAATAAAGACGGGGAATGGGTGGTAACGAAGTACGACGCGATGTATTGAGGGCTCCCAGTTCTCAGTTCTCAGTTCTCAGTCTTAGTTCCATCCGCCGTGGTAAAAACTAGTCATGCCCGACCGTTCTTCCGAGCATGAGCCTTCCGCCGCGCGCAACATTTACGCCTTTGGCATCACTTCGTTTCTGAACGACACTGCCACGGAGATGGCTTACTGGGTGCTGCCGGCGTTTCTGGCGTCGCTGGGGGCGGGGCCGGCGCAGTTGGGATTGATTGAGGGCATTGCGGAAAGCGTGGCGTCGTTTGCCAAGCTTTTCTCGGGTTATCTCACCGACCGCATCGAGCGCCGCAAGCCGGTTGTGGTCGCTGGATACTTTGTCGCAAACGCGGTGAAGCCGCTGCTCGCGATGGTGACGGCGTGGCCACAGATTCTGGCGGTTCGCTTTGCGGATCGTCTCGCCAAAGGGGTGCGCGGGGCACCGCGTGACGTGATGGTGGCGGAGTCTGTGGCCTCGAACCGGCTGGGGGCAGCTTACGGGCTGATCCAGTCGATGGATTCGGCGGGGGCGATCGCCGGACCTTTGGCTGCTCTCGTACTATTGGCACGCTGCGGAATCCGCGCGGTGTTCTGGGCTGCGGCTTTTCCGGGAGCGCTGAGCGTGCTGGTTGCTCTGGTGGGGATTCGCGAGACCAGACGGGGACATGCGAAAGCTGCGGTAGGCCGGACGGCCACAACAACATCACCGGGTGGATCCGATCTAGGCCGAGACGAAAGCGGTGAGAAACCTGCACTTCCTGCCAGCTTTTACCTGGTGCTGGTGGCGGTGACGCTTTTTTCGCTGGGCAATTCGAGCGATATGTTTCTTGTACTGCGGGCGCAGAATCTTGGCATCGCGGTGGCGCTTGCGCCTTTGCTCGGTCTGGTTTTCAACATTACCTACACGTTAGCGTCCTGGCCTGCGGGTTGGTTCAGCGACCGCGTCTCGCGGCGGTTGGTTGGTTCCGCCGGTTATATGATTTTTGCTGCGGTCTATTTTGTTTTCGGGCGAGCCCCATCCACGGCGGCGATCTGGATCGCGATGGCAGTGTATGGATTTTATTACGCGCTTACACAGCCTGTGCTGAAGGCTCTGGTGGTGGAGACAGTTGGGAAGAACGCGCGCGGTGGCGCCTTGGGAATTTATTTCTTCCTGACCAGCGTGGCAACCCTGGCGGCGAGCTTGATTACCGGCGAACTGTGGAAGCATTACGGCGCCGCGATTCCATTTTATTTTTCGGCGGCGATGGCTTTAGTAGCGGCGGGATTGTTGCAGGGCGCGAGGCGCACGAGCGGGCGTAACCCGTCAGCCGGAATTAGCGGCGGTTCCCTCGGCGGCTAAAGCCGGCGGCTTTGCTGATCGTCTACGGTACGAGTGAACTCGCGCCCCTCCCGAAGTGGCCTTGCCAAGAGTCGCGCCTCTACCCAGGCCTTCCACCAGACAAAAATCAAGATCTGAACGGCGATGCCGGCGCAGGTGTCTAGAATTACATCTCTGATCGTGCCGGTGCGCGAGGGAATGAAGCTCTGGTGCCATTCGTCGAGGCTGGCTACGAACGCCGTGCCGAGAGTTGCAATGGTTGCCCAGTGCATCGTCCACCTCGAACCCGACATAGCGGGCAGAGTGGCGCGCCAGGCGCGAAAGAGCAGAAAGCTGAGCATTCCGTAACCGATGACGTGGCCGGTCTTGCGAATGTAGAAGTGCCAGTCTTCAAAGCGCGTCCAGTCCAGGCCGAAGAGGAAATGCAGCAGGGGATAAAGAATGCGGCCGGTGTTGCTGGCGGAGAGATAGGCGGTGGATTCAACCGCGATGAGAATGAGCCAGAGGATGGCGGCCAGCCAAGCCTTTAGGACCTCGCTGCGGTGAGAGTTCACGCGCAGAAACCGGGCTGCGCCCGGTTGGACCGCCGGGGGCGGCTGTCCCCACATGAGTTGCGCTGGTAACGGCTTTCCAAGCTTAAGCCCTGGCCGCTCTCCCCGTGTGAGCGGCTTTGCCACTTGCGCTTACTCGATGGCATAGTTGGGGGCCTCGCGGGTGATCATGACGTCGTGGACGTGGCTCTCGCGAAGGCCGGCGCCACTGATGCGGACGAAGCGGGTCTTCTGCAGGAGTTCGGCGATGGTGGCGCAGCCGCAATAGCCCATGCCGGATTTCAATCCGCCAACCATCTGATGCACGATCATGGCGACTGAACCGCGGTAGGGCACACGCCCTTCAATGCCTTCGGGAACAAGTTTGTTGAGGCGGTTGGATTCGCCGTCGTTGGAGGAGACAGCGGCGGAAGATTCGCCCTCGGTGTTCTGGAAGTAGCGTTCGCTGGAACCCTGCGCCATTGCTCCGATTGAACCCATGCCACGATATGACTTGAAGGAGCGACCCTGGTAAAGAATCAGCTCGCCGGGACTTTCGTCGGTGCCGGCGAAGAGCGAACCGATCATCACGGCGCTTGCGCCCGCGGCTAACGCCTTGGTGATGTCGCCGGAATATTTGATGCCGCCGTCGGCGATGATGGGGATGCCAGCGTCTCTGGTGGCGCGGAACGCTTCGGCGATGGCGGTGATCTGCGGAACGCCGGCGCCGGTGACCACGCGCGTAGTGCAAATGGAGCCAGGACCGATTCCGACCTTGATGCCGTCGGCTCCAGCGCGAGCCAACTCGCAGGCGCCATCGAAGGTAGCGACGTTGCCGGCCAGGAGTTCCACGTTGGGCAGCTTCGACTTCACGAGCTTCACGGCGTCGAGCACCTTAGTGGAGTGGCCGTGGGCGCTGTCTATGGCGAGCACGTCTACCTTGGCTTCGACTAATTCCTGGGCGCGTTCGAGAAAGTCTCCGGTAGCGCCGATGGCCGCGCCCACCCGCAAGCGGCCCTGGGAATCCTTGGCGGCGTTGGGATATTTCAATTTCTTCTGAATATCTTTTACGGTGATGAGTCCTTTGAGATTGTATTTGTCGTCGACCACGAGAAGTTTTTCGACGCGATGTTCATGGAGAATCTCTTCGGCATCTTCGAGAGTGGTGCCCACGGGAACGGTAATCAGATTTTTCTTGGTCATCACGCGATCGATCGGAATATCGAAGCGGGATTCGAAGCGCAGATCGCGGTTGGTGAGAATGCCGACCAGCTTGCCGTGCTCGGTGATGGGCACTCCGGAAATTTTGTATTTGCGCATGACCTCAAGGGCATCGCTGACCTTGTCGGTGGGCGACATGGTGACCGGATCGACGATCATGCCACTTTCCGAGCGCTTCACTTTGTCGACTTCGTTGGCCTGCTGATCGATCGAGAGATTGCGGTGAATGATACCCAGGCCGCCCTGCTGGGCGAGCGCGATCGCCATGTGCGATTCGGTGACGGTGTCCATGGCGGCGCTAACGATGGGGATGTTGAGAGTGATGTTGCGAGTCAACTGAGTCTGAGTGGTGGCGGTGGCGGGAATTACGTCGGAGCGCGCAGGTAAAAGAAGAACGTCGTCGAAGGTGAGTGCTTCGGGTACGGGAAAATGAATCATAGGCTTCTCGGCGATGGGCTGAATCTTTATTCTAGAGAGGGCGTGGGATTCAGGCAAATCGAACCGTTGGCTGCCGTTCCATCGGCTCCTTAACGACCGAGGAGGGTAGTCTTTCCTGCGCCCATCGAGCTGTGCCGCCGAGATTCCTCCGCGAGTGAAGCAAAGCACGCGCTGCCGGGATTGACAAAGCCTGGCGTGTCGCAATCAAACTCTTGGTATCATCGCTAGTCTTTAAGTGGCAAGCAAGGGTGTAACCATGCGCAGGGTAATTTTCTATCTCTGGCTTGTATCGTTCTTAACGGGCGTTGCTGCGGCTCAGGAATATGATCTTGTGCTTGATGGCGGACGTGTCATCGACCCCGAGACCGGCCTGGATGGCGTCCGCAACGTTGGCATCCGCGACGGAAAGATTGCCCGCGTCGCCTCGGAGGCGCTAAGCGGAAGGCGCGTCATCCATGCCGGCGGGCTGGTGGTTGCACCCGGGTTTATTGATCTGCATCAGCACGGGCAGAACCTGGAGAGCCAGCGCGTAAAGGCGCTGGACGGGGTTACGACGGCGCTCGAACTTGAGATCGGTGTGCCCGATGTCGCCAAGTTCCTTAAGGCGAAGGAGGGCCACTCGCTGATCAACTATGGCACGTCGGCCAGCCACGTCGCGGCCCGCAGTCAAGTGTTTGGCGCTCCCTTGTCGAGCGGCGAGAGTGCCCATGCCGGCATCCCGGAGATTCTGCCGAAGAGCGGACCGGCGACCGATCAACCCGCCACTCCAGAACAAATCGATGCCATACGCGCGCGTCTGCGCTCGGAGCTGGACGCCGGCGGTTTGGCCATTGGGATGGGCATTCAGTACACCCCCGGGGCAAGCCGTCTGGAAGTGATTGACATGTTCCGTTTGGCGGCGGAGCGCGGAGTGCCGGTTTACACTCACGTGCGCAGCGCGGGCCGGGTCGAACCCGGGTCCGCTGTTGAGGCGGTAAGTGAAGTAATCGGAGCGGCAGCCATCACGGGCGCTCCGCTGCACATTGTGCACATCAACAGCACCTGCCTGCGAGACTCGCTGGTGTGTCTCTCCATGATCGAAGGAGCGCGCGCCCGCGGTCTGGATGTGACGACCGAAGCGTATCCCTACATTGCAGGCATGACGGCGGTGAACTCCGCGCTCTTCAATCCGGGCTGGCGCGAAAAACTCGGGATTGACTACAGCGATCTGGTGCTTCCCGACACCGGCGAACACCTCACCAAGGAGCGTTTCGAGGAGTTGCATAATTCCAGCGTGACGCATTGGGTATTGATTTTCGCCAACACGCAAGAAGCGGTCGATGCCGTGATTCCTCACCCGCTGGTGATGATCGCCAGCGATGGCGCCGAAGGGCATCCGCGCAACGCGGGAACTTATTCGCGAGTGCTGGCGCAATATGTCCGCCAGAAGGGAACGCTCACACTGACGGATGCGCTGCGCAAGATGACTCTGATGCCCGCAGAGATGCTGGAGCGGTCCACGCCCGCGGCGCGACGAAAAGGAAGATTGCAGGAGGGCGCCGATGCCGACGTCGTGGTGTTCGATGCGAACACAATCAGCGACCGCTCGACCTTTCAGAAACCGATGGAAGCGAGTGTGGGGGTGCGGTATCTGCTGGTGGACGGGACCGTCGTGGTCGACGAGGGCAAGATTGTGGCGGGTGTTTTTCCCGGGCGGGCGTTGGTTGGACCGGGGAAGGTTGGTGGAGGTAAATAGGACGACCATTCCCTCCGAAATAAATTTTGGCTGGGTCTGTTCGAGAGCTGGATTCTGCCCCAGAGCCAGCGGCCCGATACAACTGGGCCGCTGGACAGCCGAGGGCGGCTGTCGCCATGTGAGTTGGGGTTGCGCACCGTCGCCTCTCCGCTGCCCAGGCCCGGGGTTCCCACCCTTCGACTGCGCTCAGGGCAGGCTCTTTCGCAAATGACGCGAAAGACGGGGGACCCTCGGCTTCCAGGCCGGTTAAGCGGGAGGTCCTTCGCTTCGCCTGAAAAACGGCTACGCTCAGGATGACACCGCAGTTTAAGAAGCCAAACTGCACGACGATAGAGTGATTGCGCCGGGTTTGTCTTTTAACTCCTGCGGGCGTATATTAGAAAACTGAGAACTGTTGTGTAGTACCGGAGTTTGGCGAAGCACACCAGTGGGCGCAAGCCCACTTTTTCGTTGCGGAGGAATCCGCCCCGGTGAGTTGAGCCGCAAGTTATTGGATGCATGGCACTTGATCTTGATCGGGTACGTGAAATTGCGGAGCGGGTAGCCGCCTCCAGCGGGCTTGAGGTGGTCGAAGTAGAGTTTCGCGGGAGTGGCAATGCCCGCATGCTGCGCGTATTTCTGGATAAGCTTGGCTTGGACAAATCCGGAGCGGCGGGTGGCGATCCGCTGGCCGGGGTGACGCACGGAGACTGCGCCGACTTCAGCCGCGAGTTTGGCACCATCCTTGATGTTGAGGATGCTATGCCTGGCAGCTATACGTTGGAGGTCTCGTCGCCTGGGCTGGACCGCAAGCTGACGAAAGCGGCAGAGTTCGCGCGCTTTGTCGGCAGCCGGATGAAGGTGACGACGCGGAATCCGGTGAACAACAACCGGTACTTTGAAGGGCGGCTGGAAAGTTTTCGCGAAGGACGCCTGATGCTGGACTTAAGCGTGGCGAGCAAGAAATCGCGCAAGAAGATGGGCGCAGCAGCCTTAGACGAAGGGCAGAAGATCGGGATTGAATTCGCCAACGTGGAGAAGGCGAATCTGGTGCCGGAAATCTAGTCGTCAGTTGCCGGTAGCCAGTTGCCAGTACTTGTGACGACGACAGTTGGTGGCGGTGTTTTAGGTGAGATGGAAGGTTGCCTAGAGCGATGCATGGGCAGACTGACAACTGGGTACGGGCAACTGGAAACTGATTTCTTATGGCAAGCGAGCTTTACAACACGATTGATGCGTTGAGCCGCGAGAAGGGGATTGATCCGCAGATTGTGGTGAGCGCGGTGGAAGACGCCATTGTGATGGCGACGCGCAAATACTACAAGACGCAGGAAAACCTGCGCGCCGAACTGGACAAAGAAACCGGCAAGATCAACGCCTTCGCGGTTAAGACGGTGGTGGAGACGCCTGAGCAGGTGGAGGATCCGCTGCTGCAGATCACGCTGGAAGATGCACGCAAGGCCGATCCGAACCTGGAAGTTGGCGGTGAGTTGCGCATTCCGAAAGTTACGGAAGGAATCCTCGGGCGCATTGCGGCGCAACTGGCGAAGCAGGTGATCTTCCAGAAGGTGCGCGAGGCGGAGCGTGACACGGTCTACAACGAATACATCGGGCGCGTGGGCGAAGTGGTAAATGCGACGGTGAAGCGAGTGGAAGGTCCGGACGTGATCTTCGACATCGGCAAGGCGGAAGCGCGCATGCCGCGCAAGGAACAGTCGCGGCTGGAGTCGTTTGCCATCGGCGAGCGGGTGCGGGTGGTGATTGCGCGCGTCGAAAGAGCTTCGAAGGGGCCGGGCGTGGTGGTGTCTCGCGCCGTGCCCGACCTGGTGCAGCATTTGTTCCAGACCGAAGTCCCCGAAATTTACGACGGCACCGTGGTGATCCGCGCCATTGCGCGCGAAGCCGGCGAACGCACGAAGATTGCCGTCATGTCGAAAGACAAAGACGTGGACGCGGTGGGCGCCTGCGTGGGCATGAAGGGGATGCGGGTGCAATCGATCATCCGCGAACTGCACGGAGAAAAGATTGACATCATCGAGTATCACGAAGACGCCGTGACGTTCGCCGAGAAGGCTTTGCAGCCGGCGAAGGTGAGCAAGGTTACTGTGGTCGACTCGGCTGGCAAGCATCTGGAAGTGGTGGTGGACGACAGCCAGCTCTCTCTTGCCATCGGCAAGAAGGGGCAGAATGTGCGGCTGGCGGCCAAGCTGCTGGGCTGGAAGATCGACATCAAGAGCGAAGAAGAGAAGCGGCAGGAAGTGGAGCAGCAGATGTCGGCGATGGTCCCGCAGACCGCTACTCCTCTGGAGAGTGTGCCCGGTCTGGGCGAGGGACTGGTCGAAAAGTTGGGCGCGGCGGGAGTGACTACGGTCGAGGCTCTCGCCGACATGACGCCGGAGCAGCTTGAGGCGATTGAGGGCATTGGGCCGAAGACGGTGGAAAAAATCAGTCTCGCGGTGAATAATTACTTTGCCAGCCTGGAGCAGGGTGAGGCGGTTGAAGGCGCGGCTGAAGGCGAAGTGGCAGAAGGCGAGGCTGCGGCTGCCGAGCCATCCGGGGCCGGCGGGGAAGACATCACCGCGGAAATTGCTGTAGTCGGCGCAGAAACGGTGTCTGAAGAAGTGGCGTCGGGTGAGGAACCCGCGCCAGTTGAAGAAGCTGCTGCTGAGCCAGCTGCCGGCGCAGATGAGCACGCAGGGCAGGCGGAATCTTCCGGGGAGCGGCCCGCAGGGGAAGAAGAATCCGCCTCCGAAACCAGGGAATAATCATGGCACGCTGGCATGTTCGACGGCGTGGTAGCGAAGAAATGGACTCCGTGAGGTCGCAATGAAGACCTAACTAAAACGCGGAGAAACGAAAGGCCGGATGAGTAAGGTTCGAATCAACGATCTTGCCCGAGAGTTGGAAGTCAAGAGCAAAGCCATTCTCGACACACTTGCAGTGGTCGGGGTGACGGAGAAGAAGACGCACTCCAGTTCTCTGGAAGAGCACGAAGCGGAAAAAGTACGGGCATACATCCGCTCCTCGGCGGAAGGTTCGTCCCAAGCCGGCAAGAGCAGCTCACGCAGCAGCCGCGGCGAAGAAGAAATCAAAACCAAAATCGATCTGTCGCACATCTCGCGTCCCGGGGATGTGCTGAAGGCGATTACACAGAAGAAGGAAGCTGTGCCGCCGGTGCCGCGTCCGCCTGTGCCGCCAACGGCGTCCGCTCCAAGTGCGCAATTTCCAGTAGAAAAGCCTGTAGCGCCTCCGGCTGGCATCAGCCGGCTCTCAACTTCGTCTCCAGCGGCGCCATCTGTAGCGCCGCCGGTGGCTCCCGTGATGGCGACGCGGCCGGTGGTCGCGCCTCTTGCGGACAGGCCTTCGGTGGTTGCGCCGCCGTCAGCATCGGCGCCAGTCGCGCCCCCTCCGTCGCCGCCAGCCAGCGCGACGATACGGCCCGCGATGCCGCCGGCAGTTCAGGTCCCATCCTCCGCAGCGCCTCCGTTAGTTTCGGCGAGCGCTTCGCCGACGGTTCCCATTGCGCCGCGTCCGGCTGCCCCGTCGCCTCCAACGCCGCGCATGATCGTTCCCCAGACCGGACCGCGGCCGGTTTACAAAGCTCCCATGCGACCCGCGCCGCCCCCGCCGCAGCCCGGCGTTCCGATCGCCAGCGCGACACGTCCTGCACCTGGCCGTCCGGTGCCAGGGCAACCAATTTTTCAACGCCGTCCGCCGGTTGCGGGCGGAGGTCCGCCTCGCCCACCGTTGCGTCCCGGCGAGCGCAGGCCGATGCACCCCACGCGGCAAGCGCCGGCGGGGGCCCGCCCGCTGGGCGTGGGTCCGGCTCTTCCTCCTCCCGGCACGACACGGCCTGGCAGCCGCCCTGGCGGTCCGGCGCGTCGTCCGGGGCAGCGCTACGTTCCACGCGGCGTGAAGGAAGGCCCGATGAAGGGCTACACTCCGCCGCCGCGCATGGTGGTGTCTAACGAGCCCCAGCCCATCACGCGCAGCATTACGATTGCTGAGGGGATCAGTGTGAAGGATCTGGCGGAGAAACTGGACATTCGCGCCAAGGATCTTATTTCGCGGCTGCTTTCGAAAGGTGTCTTCGCCACGATTAACCAGACGCTGGACTCCGAGCTGGCCAGCGAAATGGCGCGCTTCTTTGGAGCGGACACCAACGTGATTACCTTCGAGGAGCAGACTGCAAAAGACATCGATGCGGCTGCGGCGAGCGAAGAGGCTGTTCCAGAAACCGGAGTGCGGCCGCCAGTGGTGACGATCATGGGCCACGTCGACCACGGCAAGACGACGCTGCTCGATTCCATCCGCTTGACCAACGTGGCGGAAGGTGAAGCGGGCGGCATCACGCAGCACATCGGCGCCTACAAAGTGCGAATCACGGACAAGGAATCGCCCGCTTTCGGGCGCGAGATTGTTTTTCTCGACACGCCCGGTCACGAAGCTTTCACCCGAATGCGTTCGCGCGGCGCAAAAGCGACCGACATTGTGGTGCTGGTGGTTGCGGCAGATGACGGTGTGATGCCCCAGACCATCGAGGCCATCGACCACGCGCATGCGGCGGAGGTTCCGATCATCGTCGCGGTTAACAAGATCGATAAACCGGATGCGCTGCCCGACCGCGTGAAGAAGCAGCTTGCCGACCGTGGACTGGTTCCAGAAGAGTGGGGCGGCAAGACGGTGTTCGTGGATGTTTCGGCGAAGAAGAAGACCAATCTGAATCTGCTGATGGAAATGATTTGCCTGGTCGCCGACCTGGGCGAGTTGAAGGCGACGCCCGAGCGCGCGGCAACGGGAGTAGTGCTGGAAGCGAAGTTGGATCGCGGACGCGGCCCCGTAGCGACAGTGCTGGTGCAGAACGGGACGCTCAATGCGGGCGACAACTTTGTGGTCGGCAATGTGTACGGCAAAGTGCGTGCCATGTTTGACGACCGCGGTGCGCAATTGCAGACTGCGCCGCCATCGACGCCGGTAGAAATCATCGGCATGGAGGCGCTGCCGCAGGCTGGGGACCAGTTCGTGGTGGTTGCTGATCGCGATAAAGCCCGCGGGATTTCTGAGTACCGCGAGCAGAAGGCGCGGGAGGCGGCGCTGGCCAAGAGTTCGCGCGTGTCGCTGGAGGGATTGGCGGAGCAGATCAAGGCGGCCGGCACCAAGGAGCTGAATGTAATTCTCAAGGGTGATGTGCAGGGCTCGGTGGAAGTAATCACCGATCTTTTGACCAAGCTCTCAAACGACAAAGTACGGCTGAAGCTGCTGCGCTCGGGTGTAGGCGCGATTACGGAAACCGATGTGCTGCTGGCCTCGGCGTCGAACGCTATCATTATCGGCTTCAACGTGCGGCCGGAGCGCAAGGCGCAGGAAATTGCGGAGCAGGAAAAAGTCGACATCCGCCTGCACTCGATCATTTATGAACTGCAGGATGAGATCAAGCGCGCGATGAGCGGGTTGCTCGAACCCACGTTTAAGGAACATTATCAGGGCCGTGCCGAGGTTCTGAATGTTTTCAAGATCCCGAAAGTCGGAACTGTGGCCGGTTGCCGCGTCAGCGACGGATTGATCAAGCGCGACTCCGAAGTCCGCCTGCTGCGCGACAATGTGCAGGTATTCAAAGGCAAAGTGGGATCGCTGCGGCGCTTCAAGGACGACGCCAAAGAGGTGACCAACGGCATGGAATGCGGCATTTCCATATCTAATTATGGAGACATCAAAGTCGGCGACACGATTGAAGCTTTCGCCACGGAGAGAATTGCCGCGGAAGTAATTGCATAAGAACAGCTTTCAGTTCTCGGTTTTCAGTTCTCAGTTTTAGTCGCTGCGTGTTTGTTGAGAGCTGAGAACTGGGAGCTGAGAACCGAATGCCGATCGCTTTCCTCACGCTCGAACTTCACATCGAAGCGGCACAATCGCTCAAGGACAAGCGGCAGGTGGTGCGCAGCCTGAAAGACCGTCTGCGCGGCAGTTTCAACGTGTCAGTCGCCGAACTCGAGGCCAGCGATTTGTGGAATCGCGCTACGATTGGCGTGGTCAGCATCTCGGACTCCCGCGACTATCTCGACGGATTGATGAAGAACGTAGAGCGGGCCGCTACGCGCATCGCCAACAACCACGGCGCGCAAGTTGCCGACTCATTTGTCGACTTCTTGTAGACCTTCCCGCAAAGCGATACAAAACAAATGTGCGGCATCGAAAACAGATCCCCTATCGCGTTGTTACCTCTGTACTTACCGCGATTGCTCTTTTGTGCGCGACAATAGCACTTCAGGGCCAACACCTGCGCTTCATTTTCTGATATTCTCATGCGTTTTACCTCGGGGAAAAGATGGAGAAGCGCGGGCTGAAATATCATCGCGGACGTCTGGGCGAGGCCTTGCGCGAAGAGATCGAAACGCTGGTGGAAGGCGAGCTGGCCGATCCTCGAATTGGTCTGGTGGGCGTGACCGCGGTGCATGTGGCCGATGATGGGCGTTCGGCGCAGGTTCTGGTGGACGTGGATGGCGATGATGAGGAAGCGGAGCGAAGCCTTGAGGGCTTGCTTGCCGCCAAGGAATATATAAGGCACGAACTGGTGGAGCGTTTGCGTTTGAGACGCGCTCCAGAATTGTATTTCCGGCTGGATCGTTCGGAGCGGGAAAAGGCGCGGGTAGAAGAATTGTTGGCGCGCGCGAAAAAAAGAATGAAATCTAATGTGCGGGTGGCTAACAAGAAAAAGGCTTGACGAGTAAATCTATGTTGCAGGATGTCCTTCGGCAAATCGAGCAGCGCGACCGTTTCGTGCTTACTTCGCACGCGCGGCCCGATGGCGACGCCATCGGATCGGCGCTGGCGTGCTGCCAGGTTCTGCGTGCCATGGGGAAGCGGGCCGATGTGCTGCTGCACGACGGTGTTCCGCGAATCTATCGCGCACTGCCCTATGCCGATCAGGTGTTGCAGGCCGATCGCGTGGCGGGTAGTTATGAGGCTGCTATTATTCTGGAGTGTGACAGCATTCATCGCACGCGTCTGCAGGGACTGGAGGATCGTTTCCTGATCAACATCGACCACCACGTCAGCGGCCGGCCGTTTGCGGACGTGAACTGGATCGATCCCCACGCCGTGGCTACGGGAGAAATGGTGTTTCGCCTAGCGCGTGAAGCGGCAACGCCCCTCTCTCCCGAGATCGCGACCTGCCTTTACACCGCACTGATGACCGATACGGGATCGTTTATGTTTCAGGGCACGAACGAGCATACGTTCGCTCTGGCACGGGAACTGGTGCTGGCGGGGGCCGATCCCTCGCATTGCGCGCGCAGTATTTACTTTGCCCACTCGGTCGCCAAAATGAGGTTGCTCGGAGAAGCTCTGCGCAACCTCAATACAGAAGGCCACATCGGCTGGACCTGGGTGACGCAGGAACAAATGGAGCGCTGCGCGGCGAAGGAAGAAGACTGCGAGGGTCTGGTGAACTATGTGCTTTCCATCGGAGAAATTGAGGTCGCGGCGTTGTTCCGCGAACTTCCCGACGGACGTTTTCGAGTGAGTCTGCGTAGCAAAGGCAAGCTTAATGTGGCGCAAGTGGCCGAGGGGTTTGGCGGCGGCGGCCACGAATGTGCCAGCGGCTGCTCGGTGGATGGGCCGCTGGCCGAAGCCGTGCGCGAGCTTTTGGAGCCTCTGCGTCGCGGTCCTTCCGTACAATAGCAACGCAATCCACCGAACATGCCAGCTGTTCCCGAAATCTTATCCCGATGACCAATCGCACCCGCACCGATTCGTTGCTGCTGGCGGGCTTTTGCGCTTTTCTTTTTTTTTATGGTCTGGGACAGTTTGGCTTGATTGGCGCCGATGAACCACGCTACGCGCAGGTGGCGCGCGAGATGCTGGAGCGCCATGACTGGGTTACGCCGGTGCTGGGCGGGCGGCCGTGGCTGGAAAAGCCGCCACTTTATTATTGGCAGGCCATGCTCGCATACAAAATTTTCGGAGTGAGCGACTGGGCCGCGCGGCTGCCTTCCGCGTTCGACGCCACTTTCCTTGTGCTGGGGGTTTACTTCTTTCTGCGCGGCTTCCGCCGTGGGATGGAAGTTGACGGTGCGCTGATTACTGCTTCTTGTGCGGGAATCATCGGCTATGCGCGCGCCGCATCGATGGACATGGCGCTGGCCGCGGCTTTCACCCTTGGAATGCTGGGCTGGTGGGCCTGGCGGGAGGGAGGAAACAGAATCTATCTGGCCATGTTTTATGTATGCATTAGTTTAGGAATGCTGGCGAAAGGACCGGTCGCGCCATCTCTCGCTGTCATGGTGATCGTTTTTTATGCCGGCGCGGTTCGCGACTGGCGCCTGATCTTGAGAACGCTCTGGCTACCTGGGATATTACTTTTCTGCGTGATTGCTCTGCCGTGGTACTGGGCGGTGCAGATGCGCAATCCGAGTTTCTTTCAGGAATTCATCGTCGAGCACAATCTTGCGCGGTATTCGAAAAATCTTTATCACCATACTGAACCGCTCTGGTACTACTTTCCGGTAACGACGCTGGCGCTGCTTCCCTGGGCAGTCTTCGTGATCGCAGCTTTGATTCAATCGGTTGTCGCGTTGCGGAGGCTGCGAACTTCGACTGGGGCGGGCGAACGAGGCTTCGAAAATCAGTTCGGAGTGTTTGCCGGCTGTTGGCTGATTGTGCCTGTAATATTTTTCTCGATCTCGCAATCAAAGTTGCCGGGATATATTCTCCCCGCAGTTCCGGCGGGCGCGTTGCTGTTGACGGAGTATCTAAGGCAGCGAATCGAGCGGAGTGAGGCCGAATCTGTTGCGAAATGGCTGGCGGTGCTTCATGCGCTGCTGGCGGCGGCTCCGATGGTTCCAGCCCTGCTGATTGTCTACTTGATTGCGCAGCATCGCCTGCCCGGTGGTCAACCCGTGCTGGTCGCGCTGGGCGTCGCGTTTGCGCTCTCCGCCGGAATTGCGCTCACTCTGGTGCGAAAGACAGGTCTGAGAATGCTGCGCTTCGTCACGCTCATTCCGGTGGTGCTTACAGTGGGAGCGGTGCTGAAACTGGGCTCGACGGCGCTCGACCAGAAACTTTCGGCGCGGCCGTTGGCTCTGGAAATCGCCAGCATGGAAACGCATCCGCTGCCGCTGGCGGTCTTCCATGTTCCCCGCGAACTGGAATATGGGATGACTTTTTATCGCAACCAGTTGACCCACAACTATGACTGGGAAAAAAGTTTGCAGGAAGAACATCTGCTGATTGCGCCAGAGAATTCGCAAACTGAAATTGCGAAGTTGCTGCCAGGCCGCCGCGTCTCTTACCTCGGCCACTACGCGGCACAGCGTGTGGACTATTACTGGGTGGCGGCGGTTGCGGCTTTCGCGCGATAGGTTGGACCATGGGATCGGCACCTCGGCGTCAAGGTTGCTGCGGGGGGTTCCGCCGGTTTGCCTCCGGTCTGGCAACGCACTAAACTCGGAGTTCTGCCATCGCGAACGAGGCCACATTTTGTGGCTGACTTTGCAGGAGTGCCGTGGAGATTCTCGACCTCAGACATTTTTCTTCCGTGGACCTGCGTCCCCTGCTCGACGATGAGGCACGAGTGTGGGGAAATCTGCTTTCATGGGACTACAGCGGCTCGGCCGAAATGATCCTGCGCTACGTGGACGCGAAGATCCTTCCCGGATACGCTGCCATCGACCGCGGCCGCATTTTCGGCTACAGCTTCTTCGTCTATGAAGGCAGCAAGGGCGTGGTCGGGGATCTCTTCGTGGCGAACGGCAGTCGTCTGGCGCACACGCGGGAGATAGAACTCAAACTGCTCACGCATGTGATCGAGACGTTGCAGCAATCTCCGGGAATTCATCGCGTCGAAGCCCAACTGCTGGCGCACGAGGCGGGCAGCGTTGCGCAGCCATTTATGGATCAGGGATTTCAGCGCCATCCGAGGCTCTTCATGGTCCTCGGATTGGGCAACCCTCTGTTGGGAACGCCTGCAAGGCACCCGGAGATCGAAATCCGGCGTTGGACCGAAGCCGACTACCAGCCTGCCGCCGCCGTGATTACCGGGGCGTATCGCGGCCATGTCGATGCCCAGATCAACGACCAGTATCACACGCTGAGCGGATCGCTGCGCTTCTTGAATAATATTGTGCGCTTTCCGGGATGCGGCTTGTTTGATGTGGAGTCCTCATACGCCGCCCTGGATCGCAAATCGAAGAGCCTGATCGGGCTGATCCTGTGTTCGCGGGTCCGGGGCGACGTAGGGCACGTCACGCAAATATGCGTCCTGCCGGAGTATCGATCCCACGGCATTGGAGAATCGCTGCTCGCAACGACGGTGGGAAATCTTCGAAAACGGGGTTTCTCCATGCTATCGCTGACTGTGACCGAGGCTAACGTTGGCGCCGTCGCGCTGTACCGGCGTTTGAACTTCGAATCGAAGAGAGTATTCGACGCATTCGTGTGGGCAGGTTAGCTGTGAGCCGCGAGCGATGAGCTTCGAGCCCTCGCGATCAACTGTCTAATATCGGAGGGATGAAAGCTTGCTGCTGGCAGCTCAAAGCTCGTAGCTCAAGCTATCTTCGCACCAGCCACATGGCCCAGCCCGCCAGCAGAACGCCGCCCAGGAACATGGCGAAGCAATAGAGACCGTAGCGCAGCATATCGCGAGTCGTCTCGCGATGAGTGATGCCAAAGACGATCGATGCGAAGAGTGCAAACACAAACGCCGCGCTGAAGTGTGTGAGCTGGATGGTCATCGTCTTCCCATAACGCGGGTCGCGACAGCTGAAATCTGCACGCTGAGAGTTGAGATCCGGTTCATTGTTTCTTCCCGATGGCAATGTGGTAGGCGTCCGCTACCGCAATGAAGTTCAGCAGTCCGGCGACGATCATGAACTTGGTTCCGTAATCGGCGATGGCGAACGCGATTGCGCCCTGGCCCCAGTTCATGGCCAGAGTGGTTATATACATTCCTCCGGCGCCCAGGTCTCCGACGAATCCCAGGATGTCGAGGATGTCGCCGCCATTGGCTTTGTAGATGTGCCCCTGCATCATCAGGCCGAGCACGAACAGGGTTCCGATGGAGACGAACAGAAGCCCGCCGCGAATCCAGCGCCGTTGAATGATGTGGCCGGCGCCGGGAATCAGCCAGCCGACGGCGGGCGCGACAATGCTCATCAAGCTGGCGGGTTGGGCCGGTGCGGCCGCGGGCTTGGTCTTCGCTGTTGTAGAATTTGCCATTAAATAATTACGATCTCGCGTTGAATGTTGCCGGTGACTTCCGCTGACCTGGGCCGCACCAGCACGTTAACCTCGCTGCGCACGCCGAACTCAGGAAGATAAATTCCGGGCTCGATGGAGAAGCAGGAGTTGGGAAGAATCTGGCGCTCGTCGTGGATTTCCAGATCGTCCATGTTGGCTCCATTTGCATGGACGTCCGTGCCGATGGAATGTCCGGTGCGATGAATAAAATTATCGCCGAACCCTTTCTTCTTAATGTGGTTGCGGGTGGCACGATCGACTTCCCATCCGGCGATGCGCCGGCCGGCGGCGACGGCGTCGGTCACGGTCTTCACGCCGGCATCGCGCGCATCGCGCACAACCTCGAAAACCTCTTGCATCTTGCCGGATGGAGCTGAGCCCACAAACCCGACCCAAGTAATGTCGTAATAGACCGCGTCCGGATTATTCTTCTTACCCCACACGTCAAACAGCAGGAAGTCGCCTTCGCGAATGGGCACGGGATGATCGGCGTGGGGCTCGTAGTGCGGGTTGCCGGCGTTGGCGTTGACGGCCACAATTGGCGGATCGTCGGTCACCAGATTCTCGCGGCGAAACGATTCCATAAACCACTGCTGAATATCATGCTCCCTGGTTCCACCACTGCGGACGCGCCGCCCGACTTCCTTGAAGGCCGCCGCCACGATCGAATCCACGCTGTCGCGCGCGGCAAAGTGCGTCTTGATCTGTTCTTCAGTCCACGTGGCTTCGAACTGCGCGATCAGGTCCGCCGAGCTGACGATATTTTTTCCCAGTCCACGCAGCAACTCGATTGTGCCGGCATCGACCAACGAAATTGTAAACACGATGTTGTTGGGCGAATATTGCATCGCGATGTCGCGGTAAGCAGACAGCAGACTCTTCAGGCCGTCGAACAACTCCTGCCATCCGGAATATTGGCGCTTGCCGCCGGGGAGGGAATCGAGATGTCCCGCCTCGATCTTGTGGACCAGTTTGACGGGTTCGCCCTGCGCCGGTATCAGGTAAAACCAGCGCCGGGTGACCATCAGGCCCGCCGGCAGACCAAGGACACGATAGGCGATGGGGTCGCGATGATGATGGTCGTAGAACAGCCACGCATCGATGTTGCGTTCGCGCAGCGCAGATTGGATGGCAGCCAGCTCCATGGGCAAACCTCTATTGTAAACAATGGGGGAGATTTGAGCGAATGGCGAATGGTTATGCGAGAATTTTTCTCTTCGTTGCTTCTGGCAGCGTCTCGCAGGCCGTTCGCAGCACCAGGAAATCGAGGCCGTGTTCTTTTCTAATTTCGCGGCGGGCCCGAGCAAACCACGTGGCCGAATCTCAAGTCAAGCTGCAGTGCTGGTCTCGTGCCTGATATACCTGTCGTAGATCCACAGCAGAAGTGTCGTCCCGACGCCGACCCCAACCACCCACCACCAGATCAATTCCGGACGGTGCATCTCTTCTCCAAAATGATGGATGAGCCATCCGCTGAACTTGCCGGCAACGAACGACCCGATGCCCAAGGGAAGGAACGCAAACCCCATGTAGGTTCCCTGTTGTCCGGGCGGCGCGAGACGCGAGATGTAGTCGTAATAGCGCGGCTGTTGCATGATTTCGCCAATCGCAACCACAACCAGTGTGGCTACCGCCATCCAAACCGAGGGATGCACGATCAGCAGGATCCACGCCAGGCTGGTGATCAGCGTCCCCACCACGATCGCGCGAAAAGCGTGCATCCGCTTGGTCAAAAAACCGATGAGCATGGTGAACAATATTACGACCACCGGGTCGGTCGCCAAAATCCTCGCGGTATCCGCTTTCGGGTTGATGTAAGCGGAAATGTAGAGCGGCAGCGCGATGAACTCCTGCCAAAAGACAACCCAGTATCCAGTGAAAATGAGGAGAAAAAGCATGAACCGGGGATTGGAGAGAACGGTGAGGAAGTTTTTCGCCACCTGGCCGAGACTTGTCTTTTCGGCCTCGTCGGAGCGGCGCGGCTCCTTAAACAGCAGCAAGACTACAAAGAGCATGGCGAACACGCTCAGGGCCGCGATCCGAAAGACATTTTCCACGCGCCCATGCGTTAGCACCCAGGAAGCTAGAAGCGGGCCTGCCGTGCTGCCGACGTTCACCAGCGTGTAGTAGATGGAGTACCCGATGGAGCGGACATTTTCTTTGGAAGCGCGAGCCGTGGTCCCGACTACGCATGGCTTGACCAGCGCAACACCCAGCGCCGGCAACACGAGAATGAACGCCACCAGCGTGACCAGCGGTACCGCGTTGCGCAGGGGAGCGAGCCAGGGGGCGCTGATCGAGCCCAGCAAGAAATAGGCGGCGCTCAGAATCAAGTACGCTAACGAAAGAGCGCGCCGGAAGCCGAGACGATCTGCGAGCGCGCCGCCAAATACCGCCAGAAACCAGACCCAGCCGCCAAACATTCCGGTTAAGCTGCTGGCACGCTGCACGTCAAACTTCAAGCTCTCGTGCAGGTAGCGGGCGAGCACCGCAAAAACCGCATAGTAGGAAAGCCGTTCGAAGAGCTCGCTGAGATTCGCAATCCAGAAAGGCCGTTCGAACCCGGTGCGGATTTCCTGCAAGCGACCGGCAAAGGTCAAGCGCAGCCCCCTCGGTTAACTCGTGTGGCACGGGCGTCCCCGCCCGCGTTTCGTATCTTGGCCGCTTGCATAAGTAGCTCAGACCCCTTCGAGGATTTCAATTCGCTTCTCGACGTCCTCGGCCGTAAGACCGGCGACGCGAATCACTTTTCTGCGGCTGGTCTGTCCGGAGGCAATGGTAACGGAAGAGCGCGACACCTTCAAAAGTTTCGCGAAGAAGTCGATGCAGGCTGCATTGGCTTTGCCATCGGTGGGCGGCGCGGTGAGGGAGACTTTCAAAGCGTCGCCGAACTCGCCGGTAATGCCATCTTTCTTTGCACGGGGATGGACCTTAACTGCGAACGCAACGCTGCCGTCCGACTCCTGTATGGGAATCAAGCGCTCCGCCCCAGCGAGAACCCGGTTTCCAGCAGCAGCAGGGCGCCGATTAGCGGCATCTGAGGATGCTGCTGGGTGCGCACTCTTCCGATGCTCGCCATCAGCGCGATCACGAACACAAGCATGTTTACATTCGCCGTAATGCAAAACAGTTTTAGACCTGGGACTCCGCGGCCGTTGCGGATCCGCAGCAGATTCAGCATGGCGGCGAACAATAAAGCCAGTCCGGACCCGAAGATCCAGATCCTGCCCGTGTAGCCTCTCGGCACGAGCCAACAGTCGACGATGGCCAGAACGAACAGGGCCCCGGCGCAAAGGCGGTCGAGCAGTTTCATACCCGTTCCTCGCGTGTTCCTGAGTGTCCGCGGTGGTTAAGGTTTCGTTCGCGCGCCAAAGATTGCGGTCCCTACGCGCACGCAAGTTGATCCTTCTTCAATGGCCACTTCGAAATCGTGGGACATGCCCATGGAAAGTTCATCCATGGCGACGGCTGGCAATTTACGCCCGGCAATTGCATCGCGCAACTCGCGCAGCTTGCGGAAGTAAAGCCTTGCGTCCTCGGGATCGTCAGTGAACGGCGGCACGGTCATCAGTCCGCGGAACGACAGCCACTCCAGTCGCGGCGCTGCGACCAGCAGTTCCTCGAGGGCAGGAGAGTCCGGCGCCGTGCCGCTTTTTGCCGCCTCGCCACCGACGTTAACTTCGATCAGAATCGCCAACTTCCTGCCGAGTACGCTGGCGGCGCCGTCAAGCTTCTGCGCCAGCTTCAGCGAATCCACCGAGTCCACCGCGCGAAACAACTGCACGGCTTTGGCGGCCTTGTTGCTCTGCAGGTGCCCGATCAAGCGCCATTCGGCATCACGCAAATCGCGAAGAGCATCGACCTTGCCGGCGAATTCCTGAACCCGGTTTTCTCCGAATAGTCTGATTCCAGCATCGTGGGCCTCGCGGACCCGCCCTGGCGGCTGAGTTTTGCTGACCGCCATCAGAGCAATCTCTTCCGGTACACGTCCAGCCCGTTGAGCTGCAGTCGCGATTCGCTCGCGCACTGCGGCGACATTTTGTGGGATCGACATGGAAACACTAAACCATAAAGGGCGCGAAGTTTACGCGAAGGAACTCTTAATCGCTCCCTCTTGCAATCTCGTATCTCGGTGGGTAGAAATTTACATCATGGCCGTCGGAGGTGCCGGTTCGCTGGGATCACCGGCGGCAGAGACCGGCACCAAGATCATCAAACCGGCCAGACCGGCCAGCACGATCATTCCTCCTACGAGATAAGAGGGGGTGCTGAATATTTGCGGCGGGTGGTTGGGCGCGCCCCACTGGGGAACGAACTGCAAACCTGCCCAAACAAGGCCCAATAAGGCTTCTCCCGCGATTAGTCCGGAGGCCACCAGGACGCCGGCATTCTCCACGCGAGCCTTCTGGGCGCTGTTGAAACCGCGGCGCTGGGCAACCCAATCTCCGAGCAAGCGAAAAACTCCGCCCACAAAGATGGCGAAGGTGGTGCCGAATGGCAAATACATCCCCACCGCTACCAGCATGGGACTTTTCACCTGCATCATGATCATGGCGATGCCGAAGAAAATTCCCACCACCACGAGCGGCCATGGCATGTCGTGCGCAACAATGCCCATGGCTAACGTAGCCATAAGACCCGCCTGCGGCGCCGGCAGCTCGGCCCCGCCAAAGCCCACGCCCCCGGCTTTGATGCTGCCTTCATGCAACAGCATCAGAGGGAAATACATCACCAGGCTGGCCACCACCACCGCAATCAGCTCAGCGGCCTGAATTTTCTGCGGTGTGCCTCCCAGAATGTAACCGACCTTGAAGTCCTGCAAGAGCTCGCCTGCGACCGCGGAAGAAACGCATACCACAGCCGCCACACCGAGAACCGCAGCCACTCCCGAAGTTCCGGACACTCCCAGCGCGACCATCAAGAGAGCGGCAATCAGAAGCGTCGACAGGGTCAAGCCGGAGATTGGATTGTTGGACGAACCGATGAAGCCCACCAGATTGCCCGATACCGTGGCAAAGAAAAATCCCACCAGAAGCATTACCACCGCCGCCAGAATCGCCGGCCACACCAGACCCGAGATCCGGATGTAGAGAAGACACATCAGCACGAACATCACGGCGATTAAAGTGAAAACTGTTTTCGAACTCATGTAGCGTTCCGTGCGCGCCAGCTTAGCTTGCTGATCGGCCGTCTGCCGCAGGTCGGCAAACGCCTTGCCCAGCCCCGCAGTCAGGCTTTCACGCATTTTGAATAAGGTGTAGGCAGCCCCGACCAGCATGCCGCCCACTGCAATTGGGCGCACGATGTATCTCCAAACCGCATCCGCCATGGTCGCCCAATTTTCGGGAGTGTCCGCCGGAATATAGTCCTTGAGCTGCGGTCCCAGAAAAAACACCATCAACGGAACCATCAATCCCCAGGCCAGCACACTTCCGGCAAACTGGATCGAGGCCAGCTTGACACCGATGATGTAACCAACCCCGAGATAAGCAGGGCTCACGCTCGGCGCCGCGAAGACGCTATTCCCGCCGGTGGGTAGGACATGCGTGCTGCCGGCCGCGCCGAGACGAACCTGGCTGTGCCCAAGACTGCCGACGCCAATGTGAAAGTCAGTGTCGGCCGCGAATAGGCCAAACTTCCCGAGGATGTACACCACGCCGCCGATGCCGATGTTCCAGAAAAGATATTTGGCGGCCTGCGCGCCTCTCTGCCCAGCTTTGTGAATCTCAGACGCGGCCAGCGATTCCGGGAAAGGCAACTCCGGATCTTCGACCATGCCGCGCCGCACCAGAGAAATGAACAATACTCCCAGGATGCTTCCCACCATGATGAGCGCCGTGGATTTCCAATACGCATCCGCAAAGCGGAAAGAAGGCCATGCTTTGGACAGCAGAAATGCGGGAAGAGTAAAGATTGCGCCCGCCGCGACGGATTCTCCGATCGACCCTGAGGTCCGAGCAATGTTTTCTTCGAGCAGCGATCCCTTCCAGGCCCGCATGGCCGCCATGGCAATTACCGCGGCGGGGTAGGTTGCCGCGATCGTGATGCCGGCGCGCAGTCCGAGATACGCATTGGCTGCTCCCAGCACGATTGTCATCAGAAGGCCCAGCAGCACTGCGCGCAGGGTAAACTCCTTCATCTCCATGTGTTCTGGAACGAAAGGAACGTGTTTCTTGGCACCCGCTCCTGGTTCCGGGACCGGACTGCTCATAAGTAGTAATCCTCTTAGAACGTGGAATTAAATCAACGTGCTTCGCAACTCTGGCCTCGCAACTCTGCCAACGATGGAACGGCGCACGTTAGCACGCTGGGCGGCTGGATTACAAGTGCGACGCGGGTTACGGTGCGAGAAACAAGAGCTCATCGATGGCCTTGCGATTGGTGTGCTGCCTGCCTGGGTGTTAAAATCCTGGTAATCGTTCTGTCCCGCCCCGTCAGAGTGCTCGTTCGGAGGTGTAATGTGAAAAGCAACATTTCCTCAGACCAGCTTTGGTTCCAGCGCTTCTTGGAATTTCGTTGCGACGATTGCGGCAGCGAGACGGGCTACCGGTCGCGGCGCCGGACGTTCTCAGAACGTTACCTTCTGCCGGTTTTTCTGCTGCAGCCGGTGCGTTGCGGAGAATGCTTCCGGCGGGATTATCGGCTGCTGTTTATGCCCCTGAAAGATCGTCAGCCGGAACCGGAGCGGAAGCTGGCAACCTCGGCACCGCGACCCAATCGTAACGTTGCCTAGCCTAGCCAAACCCCGTTATACTGCGGTTAAGGTATTAACCGTCGCCCGTCCCGAAAAGGTTTTCTGCGGGCATCAGGGAGGCCGTCTTCAGCAGTAGCGGGGACAGAACTCGGGCTAGCCAAGCCAAAGCTGCAGTGGCAGGCCTTTCTATTGCTTCCCGGACAGCCCAGCCCATGGCGGGAGAAGCTTCTCCGGAACGATCTTCGCCGGAACGATCTTCGCCGGAACGATCCTACCCGGAACGAACTTGGGTTCAACGATCCTCCCTTGCACTAGCTTGGACCGAGAGTATGTTCTCGGTTTTGTTTCCCTCCGACTGCCTCGTTTGCGGCGCACCGCTGGTAAATATTTCGCGGCTGCCGGTTTGCCTGGATTGTATTCATGCCATCCACAGCATTGCGGGCGTGGTTTGCGCGATTTGCGGTGAGCGCCTGTTTTCGGCGCATGCGGTCGCTGGTCCTGAAGGTGAGCCTCGTTGTGGCCTGTGCCGCCGCACCGAACCCGCCTTTGCGCGGGCGGTAGCTTACGGCAGTTATGAGGGTGGGCTGCGCGAACTGATTCATCTGTTGAAATTCGGCGGCGTGCGTCCCGCGGCCAATGTTCTGGGACGAATGCTGGCTGAGGCAATCACCGGGCTCCAACCCGAATCACCGGAAGATATGGCTGTGGTGCCCGTGCCCCTGCACCGTACGAAGCTCCGTCAACGCGGATTCAACCAGGCGGAGCTGATTGCGCGCACCGCTGTGAAACTCAATGCGGCGCCAAACCGTTTGCGTTTGCGCGCGGGAGCTCTTGAAAGAAAGCGCGAGACGCCGTCGCAGACTGGCCTCACCCGGCACCAGCGCCGCCTGAATTTACGAGGCGCCTTCGCAGTTGCCCAGCCCGAAGGTGTTAAGGGCCGTGAGGTCCTGTTGGTGGACGATGTTTACACCACGGGAGCGACGGTTTCCGAATGCGCCCGCGTTCTGCGCCAAGCTGGCGCCACTAAGGTTTGGGTTGCAACCGTTGCGCGCACGCTGAAAATCTCAGCGCAGGAAGTGGATATACGGTCAGGCAGCACGGAGGAATTATCCTGCGCGCCAGGACTCACGGGCCAAGTTCCGCTGGTCCGCGCAGCCGGCGGATAGGAGAAGCGCGAGCCATCATGTCAGCAAGGATCGAAACCGAGGCAGGACCACCGGGCCGCTACGCCGCCGGCCTGTTCGCGGCGGCGGCTGTCCACCGCGACAGCAACGGCAACGCGCTACACGCTCCGGTGCTGGTGCTGAACGCATCCTATGAGCCGATCAATGTGTGCGCCGCTCGCCGCGCCCTGGTTCTCGTGCTCAAGGGCGTGGCCATGACCGAGGAAGAGAACGGACACTTCCTGCATGCGGCGCGCATTGCCATGCGCGTGCCTTCGGTGATTCGCCTGCTGGAGTACCGCCGCATCCCGCACCAGAGCCGGGCGTTATCTCGAAAAAATATCCTATTGCGTGATCGCAACACCTGCCAGTATTGCGCTACGGTGCTCTCTTCAAGCGAGTTGACGCTTGACCACGTGATTCCCCGCTCTCGCGGAGGCTCCTCCACCTGGGAGAATCTGGTGGCCTGCTGCCATACCTGCAACCGCCGTAAGGGCAACCAGTTTCCGCTCGAAGCCGGCATGAAGCTGATGCGCGAGCCCCGCGCCTTCAACCTCCACACCAGCCGGCATATCATGCGGCTGATGGGACGCAGCGACGACAAGTGGCGGAAGTATCTTTTCTATTGAGCTGTCAGCCGTTGGCCGTCAGCTTTCGGTAAACGCCCAGAATAATCCTGTCATCCCGAGCGAAGCGAGGGATCTCGGTTTTCGCGGATAGCTGACAGCTACTTCTGCGGCGGTTGCTGATTCGGCGCCGAATCCGGCTTCTTGTCGTCGGGCTTCTGATCCGCCTTGGGAAGCTCTTTCCCCTGATACAGAATCTTTACGTTCGCTCCGAATCGCTTGTAGTCCTCGTACTTCACGATCTCGCGAATGTGAATGTCGCCGGTATTGAAGTGCAGGGTGTCGTCAGCCCGCGTGTAGGTTGGAAACCAGTACTGGTTATCGATCTGCTGCCGCCAGGTGGTGAACTTCGGGTAAAGATGTTCCTCTTTGCCCTTCTTCTTTGTGTCGCGAATTTCCGGCACGGCTTGCCCGTAGGTCTTGACGATCTGGTGATCCTGATCGTCCACCCAGATGCGACCCTGGAAGTAACGCTTCTTACCCACAATCGCTTTCGGCGCGATATCGAAAACGTAGCAGTGTAACTGATCTTCGGTCTGCTGGCCCACATAGAGAATGTTGTATTCCGGAACCTCTTCAGTAGTTAGCACGAAAGGCAGGCGGTTGCGAAAATCCTGCACGTCGCCCTGATCGAGTGACAAACCGCCTTGCTCCAGCGAGGACTGGGGCGCGAACACTACGTTTTCGATGCGATGTCCCTTGTCGTCGTAAAGCACGTCGAACACTTCGTGATACTCGCCGGTCACGGTGTCGCCGTCGCGGGTTTGCACTTTGATGTCCTGCCGGTAGGTGTAATGTTCGCGCGCCTCCTTGAACAGTTTTTCCCGGGCGGCAAAGCGCGTGATGATCTCCTCCGGAGTGATGCCCTTGGGGGGCGTGTTCTCGAGCGCGCCTTCTTGCGCGGCGACGGGCGAAACGACAACGAAGCAGGCCAGGACGGCCAGGGTCCAGACATAGCGCGGCGGCAATCTCATGCAACCTATTTTATCGAATAAATGGCGGGTTGATGGTGCGAGGGGGCATTGGACCGCAGGTAGGAGGTAGAAGCTGCACGCTCCCCCCTGCTAGACTCATCGCTTTGGCCGGGGAGATTACTTATGCGGCGTTGTTTACTGATTTTTTCTGCCTTCGTTCTTATTTTCGCGTACGGGCTTCCTTTATCTGCGCAGGCCAGGCATCCCTTTACCTTCGAAGACATGATGAAGCTCAAGCGCGTGGGCGCGCCGCAGGTCTCGCCCGACGGCAAGTGGGTCATCTTCAGCGTAGTCGATGTCGACCTTGAGGCCAACACGAGAACGCCGCACATCTGGATCGTGCCCCTGGCTGGAAGCGAAGAAAAAGGTGGGGTGCCCCACGTCTCGCCGAATTTGCGAGACGTGGGAAGCAGGGAACGCGAACTCATCTCGGACCAGGACGCCGATCGGCCGCGCTGGGCGCCCGATGGGAAGAGGTTTGCATTTATTTCGACGAAAGAGGGCGGCTCGCAGGTCTGGATCGCGGACATCGACGGAGCGAGCGGCTCGGTCACGCAAAAGCACCAACTCACATGGATCGCGAGTGGGGCGAGCGGAGAGCTGTGGTCGCCGGACGGAAAGAACATTCTGTTCACTTCGAATGTTTATCCAGAATGCGACGGCACACCAGAGCCCGAAGCTGCGTGCAATACGAAAAGGGCGAAGGAAGTTGAACAGTCGAAGGTGAAAGCATTGATGTTCGATCACCTGCTCTATCGCCACTGGGATGCGTACAAAGAGGGGAGGCGTAGCCACATATTTGTCGTCCCCGTCGACGCTTGCGTGGGGACAGCCGCCCCGGCTGTCCAGCCCGGCGAAGCGGGGCAGGGTGTTGCTCGTGCCGAGGACAAAAGCAGTCGAGCTTCGCTCGACCGGACAGCCGAGGGCGGCTGTCCCCACATGAGTCTCGCCCGCGACCTCACACCCGGCGACTACGATGCTCCCGTGTTCTCGCTCGGCGGGCAGGACAACTACGCCTTCTCGCCGGACGGGCAGGAGATTTGCTACACCTCGAATCACGACAAGAACCCGGCCGCTTCAACCAACAACGATTTGTGGATCGTCCCGGTCAATGCAGGCATGGAACATGTGGGGACAGCCGCTAAGCCTGCCCTGAGCGGAGCCGAAGGGGCTGTCCAGCCCTCAGCACAGGCCAAGAACATCACCGCCGAAAATCCCGCCAGCGACTCGACCCCGCTCTATTCCCCCGATGGCCGCTACATCGCCTATCGCTCCCAGCAGCGTCCGGGATACGAGAGCGACCGCTTCCGGCTGATGCTGTATGACCGCAAGACGGGCCATCGATTCGATTTGACCAAGGACGCATTTGAGAACTGGATCGGAACCTTTGTTTGGGCGCCGAACTCGTCTCATCTCTATTTCGTGTCCGAGGACAAAGGGGACGCCCCGATTTACTTGATAGATCTGACGGATGCGCGAAAGGAAGAGGTAATTGGAGGCGCTCCTGGCGACGACGTGATTGTCCATCACTCGTATATCGATATCAAAATCAAGATAGGTGAGATCAGTCGCGGCTTCAATGACGACCTCGCAATCACGGGGGACGGCAAGCGCCTGCTGTCAACGCAAATGTCTTTGGAGTATCCAAGCCGCATTGTGTCCCAACATCTGGTGCTCCTAAAAAGTGGTAATGTTTTGGCGATGCATGACATTCATGGCCTGTGCAGCGGTGATAAAAGCAACTTGAACGACTTCACGGATTGCAGCCTGACCGAATCTCTCGGCGACATCGTTGTCGACCTCAATGATTCCGTCCTCTCCCAAGTCTCCATGCAGCCGCTCGAATCCTTCTGGTTCATCGGCGCTCACAACGACAAAGTCGAGGGCTTCCTGGTCAAGCCGCCGAACTTCGACCCCACCAAGAAATATCCCGTGAAGTTCCTCATCCACGGCGGGCCGCAGGGGGCCTGGGGAGACGACTGGAGCTATCGCTGGAATCCCGAATTGTTCGCTGCACCAACTTCGTCAGGCCCAGCTTCATCAGGCCAAGGATACGTGGTCATCATGATCAACTTCCACGGCTCGACCGGCTACGGGCAGAAGTTTATCGACGCCATCAACGGCGACTGGGGCGGCGCTCCGTATGAAGACCTGATGAAGGGGCTCGACTACGCCGAGCAGACCTATCCGTTCATCGATAAAGACCGCGAGTGCGCGCTGGGCGCCAGCTACGGCGGATACATGATCAACTGGATCCTCGGCCATACCGACCGCTTCAAGTGCCTAGTGTCGCACGACGGCATGTTCAACGCCGAGTCCGCCTGGGGATCTACCGAAGAGCTATGGTTCAACAACTGGGAGTTCAAAGGCACTCCCTATGACAATCGAGCGATGTATGAGAAGTGGTCGCCGCACCAGTATGCGAAGAATTTCAAGACGCCCACTCTGGTCATCCACGGGCAGCGCGACTACCGGCTCGACGTGAGCGAAGGCCTGCAGCTTTTCACCACTCTGCAGATGGAAGGCGTCCCGTCGAAGATGCTCTACTTCCCCGACGAAGGCCACTGGGTGTTGCAGCCGCAGAATTCTCAACTCTGGTACAAAACCGTGAACGACTGGGTGGATCAATGGACAGGAGACCGGGGGACGAAAGATCAGGGGACGAAGAAGTAAGGCCGGCTTCGGGATCCAGCTTCAGCAAAGCCCATGTGGGGACAGCCGCATCGGCTGTCCGGCGAGCGAAGCGAGCAGCCTGTGTGGGTCCTCACGGCACGGGAACCACTCCGCGCGAAGGGCCGCTCGCGGCTGCCGAAGCATTCCCGCCGGTGCCAGACGGAAAGCTCTCCATCTCATCCTGCAAAAAGGCCGAGATCCCAGCGGAGACTTGAATTTCAATCGCAAGCTGGCCAGTGAACGAAGCCACCGAGGGAACGATACTTGCCAGGCCGTTGCTATCGCTCTGGATGCTGCTCTGGCTCGCGCTCAAGATGACTGGCATCTCCGCCTGAGCCGTGCCAAGGTCGCCCAGCATCGGCATCAGGTTGTTCCCCGCCGGCCGCAGCACGGTCGATTGAAAAAGCACACTTGCCCCGAGGACCGGATTTGGCGGCGTGGAAGAATCCGTTACGCGGACTTCGAGCGGCAGAAACACCTGGCCGGTCGAAACCTGGCCGGCTCCGGCAACGGCCTGTAAATTCAGCAATCCTGCCGCCACTGCATTTCCCGCGATAGTTTGGCAAGCACTGCTCGGAACCGTTACGCAGGCGCTTACCAGCACGCTGCCGGTGAAGTTTGCCAGGGTGAGGGTGACTGTGGCGTAGCCGCTGCTGTTGGTCATCGCATCCGAGGAACTGAGAGCACCCGGTCCGTGATCGATGACAAAGCTTACGGTGGTGTTGCTTAGCGGCAAGCGGTTACTTAGTACTCGCGCCGTAAGCGGAATGGCAACGGTCGCTCCCTGCGCAATCCAGAGATAGGGCGTGTTGACTGCGACTGCCAAGGGAGTCGTCGCGAACAAAGTCGCAACCACCGATTGCGCCGGCGTGTAGACGCCGGGAGCCAGCGTTGCCGTGAGGTAGGCGGTCCCCGCGGCTGCTGGCGTGACCGGCGTGGAGGTGATTCCGCTTTCATCGGTAACGGTTGAGCAGCTGGAATGGCCGCCGCAAGCGGAGAATGCGGCGTTGTTGGTGGCGTTCCACCCTACGGTTGCGCCGCTCACCGGGGTAATGCCATCGGATGCGACAACCCGGACGCTTACCGGGTTCGTGGCCTGTGCTCCCACCGGTGTTGGGGGATTTCCTCCCTGCAATAAGAAGATATTGTCGGTCGCGGCCGCGCCGAAGGTGACCACATCGGTCATGATGGAGAATGCTCCGCTTTCCGGGTCGGTGATCGTGATGGTTTGTGGTCCGTCGCTTTGCGCAGGAGCCGCCACCAGCATTTGACCGGCATTGCTCGCGATCAGAGGCACGCTGGTACTCCCCACGCTGACCGTGAGACCCGGCGCAAACCCGGTTCCCTGCAAGGTGATCGCGCCGCCATTCACCGCCACGCGCGGCGGGAACACCGAATCTCCGTACAGCACGTGGGCATGATAGTGGTAGTCGGGCCGGCCGTCGCCGCGCAGGTCGGCGATGCCGATGATAAAGCTGTTCGAGGCCAGAACCTGCGCGTCGAGACGGCTCATGCCAAACGTGCCCGAGTTGAATGGAGCGGGCGTAAAGGTCGGCGGAGCGGCGCCTTGGGCTTCACCGAGGCTCCAGATGCCGACCACGGGTTCGGTTTTTGACTCAGTGGGAGATCCAGTTTCATCCAGCGCGGTCACGGCTACTGACAGAGTCCGGTTGGCCTGAGCGGCGATCAGAAAATAGGCGACATCTCCGTAGCCGCTCAGAGAGCCCACCCAATCGCCGGGAGAGGGAATTACTGCAGGAGAAGTCCAGGTCTCCGTCGCAGCCCATGGTGGGACGGGCTGCGCGCTTCCTGTCATAAGGATGTTTTGCTCAACATCGCCGCCGGCGCTCACGGTAACGTTTACGCCCGGGGGATTCCCGGTCATCGTTCCTGAAGGTGGTATCTGGGAAGAGGCGTAGGGGCGCACGCCGGCGGACCACGTCGGATCGAGCCCCTCAACCGTGAGCAGATATTGTGCAGTGCTCGCGCCGTTCGGTATGGGGAGTCCTCCCAGATCGAAGAACCCTTCTACCGTGTGATCGGACGATCCGAACTTGCTGTAAGGATTTCCCAGGGCATCAGTCCAGCCGGTGATGGGATTGCCGGAATTGCCAGTGAAGAGGAATCCGGAAACTGAGGAAGCCGCGTACCGGTGTGAAGGCAGATTAGTCGAGGGATTAATCCATTGCGCAACCACGTTGACACCCTGCATAGGCTGAGCAGCGGCGCCCAGGTGATCGACGAAGTAGACCGAGCCGTGAATACGCGCGGTAGTATTCGGATTGCCCGTCGATGACGGATAGAGGCGGGATAGCGCGGCCATGTCGTCGGGCGCAAGTTGATAAGGAGTCGGATAACACACCGTGATCGGCACGCAACTGACCGGATCCATGAAGTGCATGACGGGAAAGCCGTTGAAGTCGTCGGACGTGGGAGTCGGACTGCCACTGATCACGTTCAGGTTCAATTGCGACCAGCCCAAACCCAAAACGTTTCCCAGCACGCGCACCAGCCGGTATTGCACGTCCGTGAGTTGTGAAGACCGTTGCGCGCACTGTCCGTTAATGACAACCAACGCATGCAGAAGATTTGCTTCAGTACCGAAGTTATCCACGCCTCCGTAGGCGGCGTTCCAGAAACAATCTGAGGGATCGCCCGCGCCTGCGCCAAGCAGCGCATCGGTAACCGTACCGTCGTAGTCGTAGACGATACCGACCGGCTTTTGGGTGGCGGAGGAGGTTATGTCGGCCGGTGCGGTGACGGTTCCATTCAGGTCGGCGGCGATATTGCTGCCGCTTACGTCCTCGGCGAGCTGGCCTCCGTTCAAGACTGTGATGGCAGCGCTGGGAACCGATGTCCATTGATTGAATGCGGTGCCAACGAAGGCGTTGGCTGTCTCGTTGGGCAAGATGGGGCTGAGATCACCCTGGTCGGTGTAATAGATCACCTCGCCCAGGGACCACACAATGGGTTGACCCATGGTCGAAGAGTCGAAGTAGCTGGAGCCTGCAACATATTCCGGGCCGCCGGCGCGAGCGAACTCGGGAAAGCAGAGCAGAAGAGCCAGGGTTGCAGCCCACCTGACGAAACGCGCGATGATTGGCGTAGTTCTCTTAAGAGTCACCTCTGGCTCATTCTTCCGCATGGGCGCGCCGCACGGCCTGGGCGAAATCGGGGAGTGAGATTGCGGCCTTGCTGCCTAGGATGGGGTCGTCTGCGAAGGCCCTGGCATGCTGCGTGGTTATGAGAATCCTGCCCCGCGGATCTAAAGCGAATTTTCCCATCGCCCCGGCGACCGGGCTGGTGAGGCCAAGCTTGCTCGGAGGGTACAAAAACAAAAACACGCGCTCGCCGACGCGATAGCGGTCGCCGCCGCGTGCCCAAAGGCCGGCCCACTCGTGGATAGTCAGACTGTGACCGGTTGAAGTCCCCAGCATGGCATGTTCTACCTGGAAGGTCACGGTCGTGGCGGCGGGACCTCCTCGCTTGGAAGCCGGGTCGGCTCGCCCCACGAAGGTGACGCGTCCCGAGAAGATGATGCCGGCGGAGTAAACCATCTGCTTCAGACCGGTGCGAGGAAAAATCGGAATAGGATCGCGACGTGGCAGACGAGGAGGTGGCAAAGGCGGAAGAAGGTCAATCGGCAGAACATACCGCGATCTTGCCAAATCCAGGGAAAGGGCGGCGTCGCGATCGGTGGCCGCGTCCTGCCCGCGCAGAAATGCAGGCGCCGCCAAGACCAACACTAACCACAGGATCAAGAAAAGCGCGAGCAGACGCCAGCGGGTCATAAACTACCACCTGGAATGCATCTCTGCTCGGAGGATTTTGGGAAACCGAGGTGATCCTAGCGCGCGGCAGCAGACAAAGATGTGATGGATGTCACCGGCCCAGCCTGTGAATTACCGGATCCCAAGTATCCCATCCGCCCGGCGTTGACTTTGCTTCCACCCCGCCCCTAAGATGACTCACCAGACTTGGTCGAAGCGTGCGGACGATGTCTCCAAAATCATGATCGGTCAAACCATCTCCCACTATAAGGTGATCGACAAACTCGGCGGTGGCGGGATGGGAGTGGTGTACAAAGCCGAAGACACGCGACTGCATCGCTTCGTCGCTCTCAAGTTCCTGCCCGAGGACGTTATACGTGACCCGGCGGCGCTCAGCCGTTTTCGCCGCGAGGCTCAGGCCGCTTCCGCGTTGAATCATCCCAACATCTGCACCATCTACGATATCGGCGAAGAAGGCGGCCTGGCTTACATCGTCATGGAGTATCTGGAGGGCGAGACGCTGAAGCACCTGATCGGCAGCCGTCCTCTGGAACTGGAAAGGCTGCTCGGCATCTCCATCGATGTTGCCGATGCGCTCGACGCCGCGCATTCCAAGGGCATCGTGCACCGCGACATCAAGCCCGCGAACATCTTTGTTACAGCGCGGGGGACGGCCAAGATCCTCGATTTCGGCCTGGCCAAGGTAACGCTCGACAGCAGCCACGTGCTTGACCCCTCAGAGGTCACCAAGACCGAGGGCATGAGCGCTCAGCATTTGACCAGCCCGGGGTCGGCGCTGGGCACCGTCGCCTACATGTCACCCGAGCAGGTGCGCGGCAAGCCACTCGATGCCCGTACCGATCTTTTCTCCTTTGGCATCGTGCTCTATGAGATGGCGACTGGGGCGTTGCCTTTTCACGGAGAAACTTCCGGAGTCATCTTTGATGCGATCATGAACCGTATGCCGGTGGCGCCCGTGCGTCTTAACCCCGACCTGCCCGCAAAGCTCGAAGACGTGATCAATCGCGCGCTGGAAAAAGATCGCGACCTGCGCTACCAGCATGCCGTGGACATCAAGTCCGAATTGCTGCGGCTCAAGCGCGATACGGAATCAGGGCGCTCGGGAGCTGGGTCTTCGTCTGCGATGCCCCTCCGGCAGAGTTCAGAACAGAACGCAGCTCCGCCGGTGGAATCTCAAGCTCCAGCCGCGGCAAAGATCAGCGGAGGTTCCGCGGCAGTCTCGCCAGGCCCTGCGTCTTCAAGTTCGGGGAGTGTGGCGACTGCGCCGCCGACGGCTACGCGGGCGTGGGTCAAGTTTGTAATTCCGGCGGCGCTGGTTCTGATTTTGGCGGCGATTGCAGCCGGACTCTACTGGCGCAAGCATCAGGCGGCACGGATTACTGACCGGGACTTCCTCATCCTCGCCGACTTCACCAACCAGACCGGCGACCCGGTTTTCGATTCCACCCTGAAGGAGGCTCTGGCCATACAGCTCGAACAGTCGCCCATGTTGCGGTTGGTCAGCGATGCCGAGCTGCACAACAATTTGCAGTATTTGGGACAAGCCCGCGACCAGAAGATCACGCCGGACCTGGCACAGCAACTGGGCCAGCGGCTGGGGGTCAAGGCGTATCTGGCTGGAAGCATCGCCACTCTGGGGTCGTCGTATGTGATCCAGATTAATGCGGTGAACTGCGGAACCGGAGAGGTGCTGGCGCGCGAGCAAGTTACAGCGGCCGATAAGACAGGTGTGTTGCAAGCGGTTTCGAATGCGGCCACGGCGATGCGTGCTCGCCTCGGCGAGTCGATGGCGTCCATCCAGAAACTCACCACACCTTACACCAACGTCACCACGGCCTCCCTGCAGGCTTTCCACGCATTCTCGCTGGGTGAAGACGAACACCGGATGGGCCGCGACTTTCCCCAGGCATCTTCTTTTTACGAGGAGGCGATTCGCCTTGACCCGGGCTTCGCCATGGCCTATGCCCGCCTCGGCGTGGCCTATGGAAACGAGGGCGCGCTGGCGAAAGCCGACGAATACCTAAAGAAAGCCTACGATTTGCGGGAGCGGGTTACAGAACGCGAGCGCATGTACATAGAATCGCAGTACGCCCTGCAGCAGTTCGATATGCCGAAAGCGCTGGACTCCTACAAGCTTTTCGTGGCGACCTATCAATGGGATGCCGCCGCATGGAACAACCTAGCCACGGCTTACACGATTGTGGGCGATTACGAAC
>Ga0074045_10000589_pt1 | contig 35334 bp, 37 predicted proteins | sample BogForMeECP23OM2_FD_94442 | JGI IMG/M metagenome (GOLD analysis project Ga0074045, IMG submission 94442) | Bog forest soil microbial communities from Calvert Island, British Columbia, Canada - Bog Forest MetaG ECP23OM2 | ecosystem: Environmental > Terrestrial > Soil > Wetlands ...
ACAGACTGCCGTGCTTATAGTAATCGAAGCCCCTAACCACAAAATGTTTGGGAGCGATGTTATATATCTGTCCCGGTGGGTATGCCCTTAAAAGGTCGAGCAGATCTTTTTGCCTTGAATCCGACATCATTTATTTTAACAGATAGCTCCTGTGGCAGGTGCTGCGAAGTATCTAATGTTGTCGTACAAATGAGTTAGGGGGCACCGGAGGGGCACTGGAATTTAATTGCTCCTACATAACCTGTTGTAATTATTAATTTATGAGGCGAGAAATGCGGGTTCGATTCCCGCCGCCTCCACCAAAATTATCTTTATATTTCAGCGCGATGCTGAAACTTATTCTCCTTACATATAATTATAGGAAAGGAGATGCCGAAAATCAATTTCGATTTTATGCCGGTCAGCAACAAAACTTCCATGTTTATTCCCTAATGGCTGGTCTTTGACTGTATTCCTTGAAGGACATTGCTTTACTGATCTGCAAAGTTTAAAATCACTATGTGGGTATGATGCCGTTATTTCAGAACAGCCTTACGTCTCCTTGGTTATTTGCCTGGTAGCTGTTTCAGAACTTACGGTTTATTTTTTTATAATTAATGAAGGCGCTGCATTTTGCTCAGAGTGAAACAGGTATTAACAAGGGTTGAAAACTGGCCCTCCGGTAAACTTAATAATTATTGAACAGTTTGCAACGAGATTGTTGATGAAAAAAAAACAGCTTCGCATTGAATCAGTCGTTAAATGCATCCCTTTTTTAGCAGGGCTTTCCAAAGATGAAGTCGAAGAATTGCAGGAGGTGCTTGTTGACAAGCACTTTGCCAGGAATAAAATTATTTTTCTTGAAGAAGACACGCAGAATTACATGTACGTGATTCTTACTGGAAAAGTTAAAGCAGTCCATATAAGCGAGGATGGAAAGGAGCATATTCTCGCGCTGCATAAATCCGGCGACTGTTTCGGCGAGATGGCCTTGCTGGATGGAAAAACTGCGCCGGCTACGGTTATCGCCATGGAAGACACGCACATTCTGATCTTGTCCAAAAAGGTATTCGATGAGTACCTGTTAAAAAACAACAAGGTGCTCAAACAAATTATATCAGTCCTCTGTTTGAGATTAAGAGATTCATGGATAATGCTTAAAGTAATGAGCCTTTCGCGGTCGGAGGACAGGATAAGGACTGTGCTTAAGCTGTTGGCTGTGCAGTACGGGGTAAAGGACGGGAGAGGAACTATAATTAACATAAAACTTACGCATCAGGACATTGCTGATTATGCATCTGTTTCAAGAGAAACGGTCACGCGCTATTTGAATAAGCTGGTGAAAGATAGAGAAATTGAGATCCTTGACAGCAAATTTATCTGCTTAGTCTCCCTTTTTTATAAAAACACTCCTTTGTGACGTGCATCACAATAAGAGCCTGCTTTTTAATGTAGAATTAAGCCAGGGTGATGAGAAAAGGAGGAACAAAGATGGCTAAATTCTTCAAAAGGCTGCTATTGATATGGATCCTTTTCATTTCGGTTGCCGTTGCAGGGGGTGGCGGAGGGTCATTCAGATTGCTTGGGGAGAAAACGAGAGGGCTCTCGAAGGCTGTTGCCGTGATCATTGCGGCAAAGGAGGATGACCTGAAAGCCGAGGCGGACTCAATAGTCAGGAAAGTAAAGGAACTGATATACGGGAAAAAAGACCTTGCAAATAATTCGATCTAAGTACTCCTCTTCATAAATACGGTTGCATTCGAGCGCCGCTCTGCCCCAAAAGTCTTCGACGTTCGGGGACCCCGCATCCGCTCCAGCTTCGTTGCACTCCCTCGCCGTACACAACGGTACGCCTTAGTCGTGCGCCTCGCTGGCACGGCGCATCGACGCTCTCGATACTACACCGTATTTATGAAGAGGAGTACTGAGGCTTCACCGAATCATCGCAGAGTATTCGATAATTTTATATCAAAAGCCTGCTGCTTAAGAATCCTTTCATCAAAGCATCGGTAAATGCTTTTTCTATGTCAGGAAGACCTATAACCTTATGATTTTTTATTAATAACGCAGTAACACCTTTAATATCGAGCAAGTTCTTCGATAATTCAGCCACTGGATTGCTGCTGATAACAAAAAAACCCTCTCCATTTGCCCATACGCGCCAGTAATAACCTTTGTTGTCTTCCGCCATGAACACAAGGGCGGCTGAACATAACTCTTTCAGTACAAATGAATAGAACTTTATGAACTCAAGCGGCACGATAAGAGGCGCTTCAAAAAAGCGTTTCCATTGAGGATTGGTAAATGAATGGGTCGACTCTTTGTCAGTAGCTGACCCTGTATATTGAATTTCATAAGCGAATTGCACAAGATCGATATGAGCCGAATGGTCCCTGTTTCCAGGGCTGTGCTCAAGCCAAACTATTCTGTCCGGCTGGGAAAATGAAAGATATTTGCGATACACCTGTGATGCAATACGGTCACACATGTTGGTAACCGAAGGCCCGGAGTTGTATCTTTCCTCTGTCATCATGACGGCGCAAATGTCATTGTCGAATTTTACGATATAAACTATACAGCTTCCTGCCGACAAATAGGGCGTCGATAACGGGTCACTCGTCAGCGAGTAGAGAAATTTGCCGCTATACAGCTCTTTCATCTCTGGAATGAGTCCCCTCTCAATTAAAATGACGTCCTATATCCCTTGTTTTATTATAACCGAAAGCGGCCGTGCCAATAATCAGCACCCTGTACTTTAAGAATAGCGCCTTTTAGAGAGCGGAGGAAGCACCTACTTTGGGCTGTGGTTTCCAAATGTCTTCTCGGGCTCAAGTAACAGCTGCAATGAAGTCAGGTCACCCTCAACTCGCCCTCAAGGCATCAACAATATTCATGCGCGACGCCCTGACTGCAGGCAGCACACCTCCCACAAAACCCATTATGAGCGAAAAAAACATGGACTGATAAATAATCTTTATTGTCAGGGAGAAAGAGAATGCAAGCTCTGCAAAGGTTTGGAAATTCATGGTTGAAATCGTAATAAGCTGCATAAAGGAAGCTAAAAACAGCCCGGTACAGCCGCCGGCAAGGCCGAGCAGCAGGGACTCCATGAGAAATGCGGTAAGTATATTACGCCTTTGGAAGCCGAGGGCCCTCAACGTCCCGATTTCATTTGTGCGGTTCGCAACCGCTGCATACATGGTTATCATTGCGCCGATTGTGGCCCCTGCCGAAAATATGATTGTCAGTGAAAGTCCCAGAACTCTGAGAAACTTCGCCATAACCTTTGATTGCTCTTCATAAAACACACTCTCCCTTTTCGCCTCGATAGTCAAGCGCGGATCGTTCTCGAGGCGCAACTTGACCTTATCGAAATCCGCAGCATTATTCAACTTAAAAGTAACCGAGGAATAGACAGGCCTCCGAAAGGCCTGCATGAGCTGGTCCACATCTCCCCATATTTCGGAACTGAAACCGGTGTTCCCCGCATCGAATATGCCTACAACAGTCCAGTCCCGCATGCCGAAATGCAGAGATTCGCCAATGCCCCCTCCCCTGAACCGCCTGGCGATGCTTTGTCCGGCCATGATTTCTGAGGAGCCCGGTCTTGGCATTCGGCCAGCCGCAAGTTTTACCTGCGGTCTCAGCATAAGTGAATTTTCCGTTGTCCCCCTTATAACGACATTGGACGGTTTATTGCTGCCGCGTTTAGGAAGGTTTATAAGCACTACCAATTCCCTGACAACAAGGCGGTCCCCGTTCAGCCCTATGGCTATTTCAGGCTGCGTCTCTACTATTGAAGCGGAAAGCCTGTCAATCCCGCTCTGCACCTCGGAATCAGACCCCTTTCTGATAACTATGCAGTTGTCGTAAGAGCCTGTCTCTACAAGGGTTTTCTTCAGCCCCTCGGCAAGCATCAATATGGAAGCAAAAACAAATACCACGAGCGCCATGCCTAATACCGTAAGCACAGTAGTAAGCCTTCGCGTCCAGAGGTTGCGGATACTGTATGAGAAAGGGATTTTTCCCATTTAACCTATACTCCTCAATCCGTCAGCTATACGTATGCGGACGCAACGCCAGGCCGGCACAATCGCAGCGACCAGTCCAACCAGCAGTGCAGCTGCAATATCCATATAAATAGTTGCAGCTGCCACATTGAACACCGGGAAATAGTCGCCCATGGCTTCGCCGAACGCTTTCGCAACAGGAAATGTGGCGGCAATGCCTGCTGCTCCGCCTATAACAGCGATGACCATTGATTCTCCAAATATCAGGCCGGCCAGGTGCGCACCGCCAAATCCGAGTGTTTTAAATACTGCATATTCCCCAAGCCGCTCGCGGGCAGTCATAGCCATAGTATTAGCCATAACCGCCATGATAATGATGATTACAACAAAGGACACCAACTGGATAGCAACGACTATAGCCTCTGACATCGAGATAAAGCCGAGTGCAAAAGCCTTTTCTGTTTCGGTCAATGTTTCTGCAAGTGAATTTTTGAACATTCTGTCTACTGTCTGTGAGACCTCTGCTGCAAGGCCAGGGTTTTTTATGCCGATCATATAGAAGCCGACCTGGTCTGCTCTGAGCGACGCTGTTTTTTTGAGTGTTTCATTGAGGTAATCCCAGTGGAACAGGAATTCTGTTTCATCATCGCTTTTGTCCCTGCCGTGATAAATGGCGCGCAGCACGAATTCCCAGTTGCCGGGGAAGATGGTCCCCTTCAGCGTAATGGTGTCGCCTATCTTCCAGTGGTATTTGTCTGCGATCTTTCGTCCGGCGAGGGCGGCCTTGCGGTCCCGGATAAAAGCGTCCTGCTGGTCAGGGGGGATCACAAACTCGGGGACCAGCGAAAGATAATTTTTAGGCTCGACAGCAAAATTCGGGAAAAAGTTTTTCTCGTCAATGTAAATACCGCCGAACCAGTTTGCACGGGCCACAATTTTCACTCCCTGTACGTGGCTAATCTGTTCCTCATACGAGAGGGGAAGCGTAAAGATCAGTGATATTGCGTTCCTTGTGACAAGGCGGGTCGCAGAAGATGCCTCAACACCGGCATACCAGGCACTTACAACTGTCCGGAGAAGGCCGAAAGCAAGTATAGCAACCGCGATGCCGAGGATAGTGAGCCAGGTCCGGAGTTTATGGCGAAAGGCGTTCTTAAAAATAAGTTTCAGTATGAACATTCAAAACACCTTTTTCGAGATGCTTTATGACATGGGCCTTTTCAGCAGCGCGAGGGTCATGCGTTACCATGACAATAGTCTTGCCCGACTCGGCATTAAGGCGTTCCATCAAATCAAGTATCTCTCTTGCGGAAACACGGTCAAGATCGCCTGTCGGCTCATCGGCCACTAGTATGGCCGGGTCGGTTATAACAGCACGTGCTATAGCAACACGCTGCTGCTGGCCGCCGGAGAGCTGTCCGGGGTAGTGGTCCATTCTGTCGGCAAGACCTACTATTGAAAGGGCGATCTCCACATGTTCGCGCCGCTCACTCCGCGAAAGCCCTGTCAACAGAAGCGGCAATACAACGTTCTCGAAGGCTGTAAGCACCGGGATAAGATTGTAAAACTGAAAGATAAAACCCACATTGTCCGCCCGCCAGTGCGCGAGATGAGTTTCAGTGAGAGTCGTTATATCGACGCCTCCCACTTTTACAGTACCGCTGTCGGCCTTGTCAATACCTGCAATAAGATTGAGCAGAGTGCTCTTGCCGGAGCCGGACGGTCCCATGAGAGCCAGGAATTCCCCTTCTTCGATATCAAATGTGAGGTCGTTCAGCACAGGCACTACCTGTGATCCTCTGCGGTATGATTTGCTCAGATTTTGTATTTCAACAATCGGCGGCGTCTCTGCAGTCAAACCCATTAAAACGCCTTAACCACAGAGAGCACAGAGTCACACAAAAAATGTTGGATGTTGAATTTTGAATTATAAATTATGGACTTTTTCATTAATTCAACATTTAGCATTCAAAATTCAAAATTTTAAGCATAACTCTGTGTCCTCGCTTAGAAGCGCCTACTGTTGGCTGTAGTTCCATCTTTCATCCTCTATTTTTCACTAATTTTTATCTTTGAGCCGTTTTTTAATCCGGATGGCGGATTGGCGACTATTTTGTCACCCGCTTGTACGCCGCCGGTCACCTCCAGCATATCGCCTCTCTTTGCGCCGATCGTTACCGGCGCCTCTATCGCCACGTTGCCACTGATAAGAAAAACCACCTTTCGATCAGAACGGCTTACAACGGATGCAGGGTTAAGAGCGGTGAACGGCGTTTGCTCATCCCGTCCTGCCGGCCTGGAGAGAAATGCAACTTTCGCGCTCATTTCCGGCAATATCCGTTTGTCCCCGTCAATAAAACGCACCTTCACCAATACGGTCGCCTTGCTCCGGTCGGCGGTAGGGACCACCGTGCTGACCTCTCCCCTGAAGCGTGATTCCGGCAATGCATCGAGTTGAATCACGCCAGGCTGTCCCACCCGTACCTGCTGCAGGTTGGATTCCGACACATCAGCTTCCACTTCGAGCGAACTCATATCCGCAATAGTTACCACGGCGGCCTTCGCATTTACAGCAGCTCCTATCGGGGTAACAATATCACCTACGTCGGCATCTTTTGTTAAAACCACTGCATTGAAGGGCGCTCGTATCATCGTGTATTCAATAGCAACATTCGCGCCGTTGAGCGCAGCTACAGCAGCCTTGATGGCAGCTTCAGCACCTTCCACCGCAGCCTTTGCCTTCTTGTACCGCTCTTCATCAGTATCATAGTCAGCCTGGGCCACATACCCTTTTGACAGCAGATTCCGCTCTCTGTTCAGTTCGAGCGTTGCATCATTCAATTCCGCTTTAGCCTGTTCAAGGTTTGAGCTGGCAACATTCAGATTGGCAGCAGCCTGGTTCTTCTGAGCAGTAACGTCCTCGTTCTCAAGACGTGCGATAAGCTGCCCTTTTTTCACTGCACTACCTTCCTTAACACCCAGCCATACCAGCGTGCCGGTGACCTTTGCAGCGACAGCAGCTTTACGCTGCGCCACAACATAACCGCTTGCATTTAAAAGAGTAAAGGCCTGAGACGGATACATCTTTGACACTGTTACCGCCTCTACCTCAACCGCCGGGGTAAGAGCACCCTGAAAATAGAGGAGCAATAAAACAAAAAGAACTGCCGCTGCAGCTATCAGGGCAGTCGGAATCTTGCGCCGTGAGCGATGTGGCGCACCGGCGGTCTTTTGTATCTTCAATTTTGAGAGATCTTCCTGGGCCATTGTCACTTATTATATCAAAGGTCATTAGATAATAGGTTGCCAATTGCCGGTTATTGAATATTTTTCTTTTTGCGTCGATAACTATAGTAAGAACGGACTCAGAGGAGTTTGCCATGGAACGGCAAAGAATAAAGGAAATCATTTCAATCCTGATGGAAAGTGCCCTTTACTTCGATTTCTCACCGGAAGAAAGACTCGAAATCGTAAAGAGACTTGTATTAAAAGCCAACTGGTGAGAAAATAATTTATAATGCGCAAAAGGCAAAAGAAGGCAAAAGGCGAAGGGCGTATGGCTAAAGGTTAAAGACCAGAACACATGCAAACTTTTAATTTTTATTTTGTGTTTTTATTAAACCTTTTGCCTTTAGCCCTTAGCCTTTCGCCTTCTTTAGTCCCTTAGCCTTTCATCTGTAACCTTTCCTCAGTAATATACGACTAAATCATCAAGAACCAAAAGAACCAAGGCAAAGTATTTATGAAAAAAACAGGTGTCCCCCTGGTTGAGCCCGGAGGGAGGAATCGCATTTTATTACTGGCTTTGTCAGATTAAAAGCAACCCCTCCGCTCCGGGCGGCCATAAAGGCGCAGTTGATGATATTTGTCCAATGAGTTATTGTACAGTGAAGACAGAGGGATTACAGCCATCTTTCTCATTATGTTCAGGGGTGCGGCATACATTGGGTGATCGGAACGACGATGAGATAATCAAAAGCATTCTGAGCGGTAATATAGACGAATTCGAAGTTCTTTTAAAGCGGTATAATCAATATATATTTAATATTATGTCAAAGCATTTACCGCGGGAAATGATTGAGGAAGCTGCACATGAAGTCTTTATCCGGATTTATAAGGCGCTGCCGTATTACAGGGCCGAGGCGCCTTTTAAGTATTGGATATCAAAGATAGCCGAGAGATACTGTTATGATTTTTGGAGAGAAAAATACAAAGCAAAAGAAATACCCATGGCCTCTCTGACGGATGATCACAGCCAATGGGTTGAGACAGTGATATCAGAGCAATCTCAGAAATATTTTGAAAAAGAAGAACTGCTAAAAGAATCAAAAGAGGTGTTGCAGTGGGCCCTGAATAAGTTGACGGCGGAGGACAGGATGGTAATAACATTGCTATACATGGAAGAACTGTCGGTAAAAGAAGCTGCGGCTCTGCTGGGGTGGAGCGTTATCAATGTTAAAGTGAGGGCCCACCGGTCACGGAACAAACTTCGGAAGATAATATCCTCATTGTTAGAGCGGTAAGAAGGGGGTCGCCAATGAAAAAACATGATCAAAAAGTAGAGAAAATCGAAAAGGCTTTGAAATTCGCGTACAGAAAAAGCAACCAGGTTCGAGTGAAGCCCGAATGGGAAAGAGAGGTCATGTTCCATATCCTTAGTCTCCATGCAATCCCGTTGCAAATTAATACCATTTGGGAGGCCCCCGCCATATGGAGAACAGCAACTGCAGTCAGCATAAGTGCGCTTATTATGCTGTTCTACACAGTCATTAACAATATCGGTCCTGAATATGAGGCAGCACGTTTAATGCTTGAAGATCCTTTCGGATTTACATTTGCACAGCTTTTATTTCCATAAAATTAGGTTATGGGGGGGGGTACTGTCAAACGTTTTATGAAAAAAGCGATAAAAAATCAAACCACAGAGACACAGAGGCACAGAAAAAGAAAATGCCGGATAAAAAGGGAAAGGATTTTTTCCTTTTGTATTCAGAGTATAACTCTGTGTTTCTGTGCCTCAGTGGTTTAGGTTTCCCTGTGGTTAATTTTGACAATACGACCTGTAGTATAAGGAGCAAACCATGACAAAATGGAAGACCTGGTTGGTAATAGCAGCCGTATTCGTCTCGGGGGTTATTATAGGTTCCGCTGTCACGGGATTATATATGAAGCACAGAATCGGCGGGATACTTCATGGGGGCGCTCCGGCTATGCGGAAGGCAATCATGAATAAACTCACTGCTGAATTAAACCTGACAGCAGACCAGCAGGATGAGATAGATGAAATTGTAGAGGAAACGCTGTTGCAGCTCCAGCAGCTCCGTGCCCAATACCGTCCGCAAATGGAAAACATAATCAACACCGGCGTTACCACCATGAAGACAAGACTTTCAGCAGAGCAGCAAAAGAAACTGGACGAACTCTATGGAAAAATGAAAAAACGCTGGAGTACGAGAAGAGGCCTGGGAGAGAATCAACATTAGACATGCTGTGTAATAATGGCTAAACGGGTTTCTCTTACTTTTTTTTCTTGCTTTTGCATTCCTTTTGTTTCATAATTTTGCATGGCAACAACATTTGTTTGGGCGGGAAAGACAGCTTCAGGAGTTATAAAAACCGGTGAGATGCCGGCCGGCAGCAAGGATGAACTAATCTCTCTCCTCAAAAAACAGGGGATAACGCCGACTTCCATTTCTGAGAAAAAAGCGGGTATTAAACTCTTCGGCCCAAAAAAAAAGAAAATAACCGAGAAGGACCTTGTAATCTTTACCAGGCAATTTTCCACTATGTTCACTGCGGGCATTCCCATTGTCCAGGGCCTTGACATACTGGCAAAGCAGATTGAGAACAGAACTATGGGCGAGGTTATAGGCCAGATTAAAAGCGATGTCGAAACCGGCTCAAACCTTGCCGACGCCCTGAAAAAACATAAAAACCTTTTTGACGACCTCTATGTAAACCTTGTAGCAGCGGGAGAAGCGGGCGGCGTTCTTGACGGAGTTCTCCTGAGGCTCGCGGGGTATATCGAAAAAAATGTGAAGCTGAAGAAAAAAGTGAAAGGCGCGATGATCTACCCGATTATCGTTATGTCGGTCGCAGTATTGGTAATCGCCATAATAATGATATTTGTTATCCCTGTTTTTGCCAAAATTTTTGGCGATGTGGGCGCCAAACTCCCTGCCCCGACAAGAAGCATTATCTGGATGAGCCACTTTCTCTCCGGTATTGGGGGAGTCAGCCTGGGCGGCGGGCTTTTCGCGTCAATTTTTTTACTTAAACGGTGGAGAAAAACCGTAACCGGCCATAAAAAAACGGACGAGATCATGCTAAAGCTCCCCGTCTTCGGTGATTTATTAAAAAAGGTGGCTGTAGCACGGTTTACAAGGACACTGGGCACTCTATTGAACAGCGGTGTTCCAATATTGGACGGTCTCGAGATATGCGCCAAATCCTCGGGAAACAAGGTTGTCGAGGAAATCGTTATGGGTGTCAAAGGCGAGGTCGCCTCGGGCAAAACAGTTTCTGAGCCCCTTTCCAAATCTCCAGTGTTCCCTCCAATGGTCTGCCAGATGATAAGCGTCGGCGAAGCAACCGGCTCACTCGACCAGATGCTCGTTAAGATCGCCGATTTCTATGATGATGAAGTAGATAATGCCGTCACAAACCTTACCACCATGCTCGAGCCGATGCTGATGGTTTTTTTGGGCATTACTATAGGATACATTGTTGTGGCACTTTACTTGCCCATATTCAAGATGGGCGAGGCTATAGGACAGTAACGACAGGAAGAGGTTGAGGCTAAGGTAGAGCAAAGGCAAAAACTAAGACGGGCTTAAGGCTTAATAGGGCACTACCTCTACCTGGTTTTACTGTATTTTGAGAGCCGGTAGCGGAATTCTCTGAAAGACAGGCCTAGTAATTCAGCCGCCTTTGTCTTCACCCCGCCGGCCTTTTCGAGCGCCTTTTCAAGAAAGCTCCTTTCCAAAGCGCCCAAATATTCATTGATGTTTACTCCGGCATCCGGCAGATCAGCTGTTGAACTGCCCCGACCCGCAGGTGTACTGCAGGACGTACATTTAAGGTGCCCGTCTTCCGAAAGAATAATTTCCCTTTCAATCATGTTCTTTAGTTCCCTTACATTGCCCTTCAGTTCGTGCTGCAGCATATGATCCACAAATGCGGGATCAATTTTGACAATGTTCTTCTGGAACTTTTTAGACAGCGCCTTAGTAAAATAATCGATAAGAATGGGAATGTCTTCCTTCCTTTCTCTCAAAGAAGGAAGCCGTATCTCGAATGTCGAGAGGCGGTAATAGAGGTCGTCCCTGAACTCGTTCTTTTCCGATAGCTCAGTGAGGTTCTTGTTGGTTGAGGCAATTACCCGCACATCCACCTCTATTTCATTGCCGCTGCCCAGCGGCCGCATTTTTTTGTCCTCGAGAAACCGGAGCAATTTTGACTGCAGCGGCAGCGGCATCTCCGCGATTTCGTCAAGCAAGAGAGTACCTCCGTCCGCCTCATCAATGAGCCCTCGTTTGGATACATAGGCGCCGGTAAATGCGCCTTTTGTATACCCGAACAGTTCGCTTTCGAGAAGTTCCGCAGGCAAGCTTGCGCAGTTAATTGCGATGAACGGCTTATCGCTCCTTTTGCTCTTGTTGTGGACAGCCTTTGCCACAAGCTCTTTGCCTGTGCCGCTCTCACCCGTTATTAGGACATTTGTGTCAAAGGGCGCTATTTTGTCTATTATGGTAAAGACTCTTTGCATTGCTTCGGATTTGCCTACAATACTCTGGTAAACATCCGCATAATGCTGAAGCTCTTTTACCTTCGTCTGCAAAAAAAGTTTTTCTTTGATGTTTTTTAAAATAATGCGTATCTCATCAATATTAAAGGGTTTGGTGACATAATCATAGGCCCCAAGCTTCATGGCGGTTATTGCCGTTTCCGTTGATGCAAATGCCGTTATTATAAGAACAACGGTATCGGGGCTGATATCCTTCAACTCCTTTAATAAGTCTATGCCTGATCCGTCGCCAAGCCGGAGATCAATAATGGCGAGATCAAAATAGTGCTGTGCAATCAGCAGCCTTGCTTCAGCCAACCCTGGGCCCTGATGCGTTTCAAAGCCGGTTTCGTCAAGAAGGAGTTCTAACGCTTTTCTGATATTTGCTTCATCATCGACTATAAGTGCGCGCATATGCCACCTCCTTGATACCTGTAAACCACAGAGAGCGCGGAGTTAAACACATAGAGAAACACTCCGGGCACTCCAAAAGAATTTCTAAAATTATTTAGAGTCTCTCCTCTGTGTTCTCTGTGGTTAAAGTACCTGTTTTTTTTGGCATTAGGTCCTTATTGGAAAAATAATCGAAAATTTCGCTCCGCCAAGCGGAGAGGTCTCGGTAAAAACAGTTCCGCCAAAGCTCGTTATTATTCTATAGGCAATTGCGAGCCCCAGACCTGTGCCGTTTGTTTTTGTCGTAAAAAAGGGTTCGAAAATCTTGTCCCGCGCCTCCTCACTAATGCCCGGGCCGTCATCTTCTATGTCTATATTTGTCTCCCTCTGGTTCTTCCTGAGTTCCACTTTAACAGTGCTCCGGGCAGCCTCGACCGCGTTCTTGATAATATTATTAACGGCTATCTCAATAAAGGTCCTGTTCGCCATAATTATCGTATTGGCTGCAGTAGTGAAAATTATTTTCTTGTCGCTCCTCTGGTCTTCGACCAGCATCTTCAGCGTTGCTGAAAGGTCAACATCTTCTTTTGACGCATCTGCCGGCCTCGAAAATAAGAGGAAATCATTAACAAGACTGGTCAGGCGTTTCGTCTCGCTCATGAGCATGTCGACAAACTCCCTCTCAATCCTGCCCTCATTCAGGAATTGCACTGCAGCCGATATGGAGGCCAAAGGATTTCTCAGTTCGTGCGCAAGGTCTGCGCTTACTCTGTAAAGTCGCTCGAACCCCTGCATTTTTATCTTTTCTTCTTCAAGCCGTTTGATATAATGTTCCTGCTGTTCCATCCTTGTTTTCAGGTTATCGCCTGCAAGAGCGATAAGAGAAAAGGCAAAAAGGTGCAAAGAAACATTAAGTATCCCCTCCCGTTCAAACAGTATGCCGTAACTGTAGTACACCGTACCATAAAGAATTGCAGCAATTATTGGAAACATAAAGATTTTTTTTGTTTTTATCAGAACGGAAGAGAAAAATATCGGGAACAGATAAATAAAAGTCAGGTATGAATAAATGCCAAAACTTATGTATACCATTGCGGAGATAAAGACAATATCAAGCAGGAAGTCGAAATAATTTATTTTTTCAGTAGCGACAACAAGCCTCAGGAGTACAATAAAAATATAAATAACCAGAATGTTTCTGAGACTCGGAATCACATACGGCAGGCCGGCTATCTGGAAACCTATCAGAAGCGCGAGCGCAAAGATAAAACGTCCTATGCGGTAATAATTGAAAAAAGATGAGCCATACATATGGTAATTGCACCCCAAAAGTCTTCGACTTTTGAAACCAGGTAAAGGTAGCGGTATAGGTAAAGAGCGATTAAGACTGTCTTAGTTTTTGCCTTTACTCTACCTCAGCCTTTACCTATACCTGTCTTTTGTAGTGTAGGTCTGGTGACATTTTTTGTCAATATTTCTAAATCTTTAGAATATATGGTAAAATTGAAAAAATTAGGCTGTGGATGATGGGTTGGGGGGGGGCAAAATGGAAAAAATTGAATTCAATCTCCTGAGAGCTGAGGTGAGCGCTCAGATAAAAGAAATTGAGAAGATATACTCCGCCATAAGTGAACGTAAAAAGGGGGCTGTAAAGAGCGCGGCGAATCTGGAAAGCCTGGCATACAAACTCCATAACCTTTATTGCACTTTTGAAGACTTGTTTAAAATAATTGCCCGCCATTTTGAAAATAGTGTCGAAGATATTGCCCGTTATCACAAGGAACTGCTTAAAAGAATGTCATACACAATCGAAGGCGTGAGACCGGCGCTCTTGTCGGAGAATACATTCAGACTTCTCGATGAATTAAGAATGTTCAGACACGTCTTTAGACATGCATATGCTTATGATTTACAATATGAGAAACTGAAGCCGGTCATTAAAAGTGCTGATATGCTTGAAGGGCTCTATAAAAGAGAGATTGAACGTTTCCTAAAAAAACTAAAGGATGAAATTGATGACAACGCTGTCTCTGCTCGATAGTTACAGGAAAAAGAAAAAACTGCATTGCGAAGTCCTAAGGAAAGATATCATTTTAAAAATACAGGAGGCCGTATCAGAACTTGCAAAAACTGTTTATTTCAAAGATGCTTATATCTTTGGCTCTGTTCTAACACCGTATTTTTCAGAGGACTCTGATATTGATATTGCCTTCACCGGTCTTAAAGACAATGATTTCTTCAAGGCAATGAGGCTTCTCTCAGAGTATACTGGAAGAGACATTGACATTATCCAGCTTGAAAGTCACCGGCTGAAGGATAAAATTATTGGAGAAGGTGTCAAAATTAAGCCATGACTGACAGAATTTGTCAGTGCAGCCCTAGCCGATGACTCACATCTCAAAAAATAATTAAATAAAACAACCTGTAACAGTTTAGCATATGATGGCATGAAAGATGCGTTACTATAATAGCTTGATAAGATAGGACGGCGTCAGTATAATGAATACACATCACATCCGTCGTTGGCGGGTGAGTTCAAGTAAGGAGGTATTATATGTTCAGAGTTAGTCAGAAAATGAGAGCCAGGGACGAAAGGGGCTTTACCCTTGTCGAGCTGCTTATAGTTATCGCGATCATCGCTATTCTCGCAGCAATAGCGATACCGCAGTTCTCAGCCTACCAACAGAGAGGCATCAGGGCCAGCGTGCAGTCTGATGCGGCAAATACGGCAATCATGGAGGAAGCATTTTTTGGAGATCAGCAGAGCTATTGGGGGGGTGTTGCAGCCGCGTCACCCACGGGCACATCTTTCGTAGTTGGTTCACAGACAGGAAGGACGTCTGCCCACAATGGCCTTATTGCGACGGCAGCTTTGCTTGGTGGCAACAGCGGTTACTACATTCAGGTTTATAATCCCAATGGCGGGTCAGGCTCAGTCACCTATTATCAGGATAACACGGGAGTTATGAGCTGGGCTCCATAGTTCTGATAATGCTGCAAATGTGTATGCTCTGAAAGTGGGCGCCAACAGCGCCCACTTTCAGTCTCTCCCAAAATCAAATGATATAATGTTACAACTCTTTATAATCTTTTTATCCACCTTTGCAACCTTCTTGTTTTTTCTGACACCCAATATTAATACCGGAGACGCGGGGGACCTCATTACTTCCTCTTATTATCTCGGCGTAGCCCATCCTTCCGGCTATCCATTATACCTGCTTGTTGCCAAAACACTTACTTTCTTGCCATTCGGCAATATAGCCTTTAAAGTGGCCCTTGTATCAGCCTTGTTCAGTTCGCTTTCCCTTACATTACTCTACTGGCTGATATCATTGCTTACCCGGAGCCGCGTTGCTGGGTTATTTGGAGTGGTATTGCTCCTCGTATCTTACTCCTTTTTTACACAGTCAGTGGTCGCGAAATTTTATCCTCTCAATCTGTTTCTAATCTTATCGATATGCGCTGTCTGGCTATTCCGGATGCATGACATAGACATAATCGATGATGAACGAGGCATTTACATAACTGCCTTTATTTTCGGGGTAAGCACAGCTAATCATCACACTGGTATATTATTATTGGCCCCTGTGGTGTTTGCTTTGTATACAAGAAAATCCGCCTTTAAATTAAAAACAATAATGATTGCAATTTTGCTGTTTTTTGCAGGATTTATTATTAATGCATATCTTTTCCTGAGAGGTGGTGAAGACAGATTTTTTAATCTGGCACTTGTGAGGGACCTGGACGATTTTTATGGTGTATTTTTCAGACAGGTTTATAAAGGCGCCGGTACAATTACAGTTGCGGCAACCGCCTTTAAGAAACTCTCTTTATATTTGAACGCTGCTAAAAATGTTATCTTCGTCTTGACCGCAAATTTCGGCCTGTTTTCATTCCCTCTTTTTTTCGTGGGCATTTATCGACTCCTGAAAAAAGAGCTTAAGATATTGATCTTCATGGCGTCGGGCCTGCTTGTCTATGGACCTTTCCTTGCAAAACTCACACTGAGCGAACAAAATGTATCTGAAAGGGATTATTATATTATCGCGCATCAATATTTTATACCCGCACTTGTTTTTTATGTCTTTTTTGTCAGCATCGGTTTTTATCAAACTGCCGAATGGCTCAAAAAACTGCCGTCGAAACTTCTTCCAAAAGCCTTGCCTGTTATTTTCGCTTTTTTTCCATTAGTCTTCCTGGTTTCAAGGGCAACCGATAGCAATTATAGTACCAATTATGTTCCATACCAACTCACAAAAGACATGTACTCGGTTTTGCCCGTGGACAGCGTCTTTTTGACCTTTGGCGATGACCAGATATTTCAGAGCTTTTACCTCAAAGAAGTCGGCAGGTATCGTGAAGACACATGTCAGCTTGCCGCTACTGTCACAAGTGACGCCGTATGGAAATTCCAGGGATGCAACAGTAGAATTTATGCCGGCATTTTCCCGGCTGTCTTTACTAAAAATGTAAAAAAGATGGTGCCCCTTATGCTGAAAAACAGATTTTACTCTCCAGATTTGATGACAAAAGAGTTCACTTACAGTAAGTATCTATACAACAGGGCCGCATCCTTGATTTATGAATACCTGCCAAGAAAACCTTACCTCGATAATCAGGAACTTGATGAAAGCAGCATCAACAGGCACATAACCGACCAAATGAAAACTTCCGGGGACTTCATTAACTATAACGTATGCCTGGAACACTATACCGACGATTACATCACCAGGGCCAACCATTGTATGAGATACTTTACTTACTTATTGGAATTTGCAAAAGTCTATTCGGACAAGGAATATGGTAAAACAGGGGCGCGGCTAAAATTCAGTTACCATGTCATTGAGGACCAAAAAGAAAAAGACATCCGATCTTATGACATAGCTGTAACAAAAAGAAACGAACCCTATTTGATAGATGCCATCGATATTAATAAGCACAACGACTGGAAACTATTCTACATCCGAAGACAGGAGCAGGAAGACAAAAAAACCGTATTTTAAAATGAAACAAAACAGAATAATACCAGCCATACTTATATCAGGCTCTATAGTGGTCCTGATCATTTTGCGCCTCAGCCTCGACCAGTGGCAGGGTTACAGTCATGGCCTGGAAAGTTTGAAGAAAGGGGACCAGAAAAGCGCTGTCATGTATTTTGACAGAGTCCTGAATGCCCATATACCATTCAGCCCTCTCGAAAGAAAAGCAACACTGCGTTTAACAGAACTAGCATCAGGATTTGAGAAAGAAAAAAAATATGAACTTGCCCTGGTCTGTTATGAGACAATAAGGACCTCGAGATATCTGACACGCCATGTTTTCATTCCTGACAGCAAGGACATTCCATTCTTGAATAATAAAATTGCCTCTATAAAAGCTCAACTACTTGTGAAGGATGGCATGGTTAAGGATTTCAAAGAAGGATACGACCAGCAGATGGGTATAATGAACAAGGATTTTTCTCCGTCAGTTTTCTGGTCACTGGTTGCCGTTTCCGCCTTCTGGGCCTACATTGGATTTATTGTGCTTTGGATATTTAAAAGAAAAACGGTTTATATATGCGTATTCTGTCTTGCCTTTATGGTATGGATAACCGGTTTATATTTGGCTTAAAATACATTTCGGGGCATTTGAAAAGTGAATATCATTATCCTTCCTCTTTACGGTATCGGCGATGTCCTGATGACAACGCCTGCGCTGAAGGTCCTGAAGTCACAATGCAAGGATTGCAGGATAACTTATCTGAACATGTTCCGCAGCACCTATGAAGTTTTAAGGAACAATCCCAATATTGATTCCCTCGTCCATTTCCCATTCCTAGAAAAAAGCGCCATGGAAACCCTCCGCTTCTCCCTCCCTCTCAGGGGCAAGTTTGATTGCTCGATCAACTTCTACCCTTCCAATAGAAGACAATATAATATGCTCGCTTTCATAATAGACGCTAAAACCAGGATAGGTCACCGTTATCTTCACGTTGATAAGCAGGAACTCAACTTTCTAAAAAATAAAACCATTATCGAAGATCCGAAACTTCATAATGTGGAAGAAAACATGAGACTTCTCGAATTTTTGGGCATTAGGCAGGATATTATTCCTCCGATGGAAATATTCCTTTCACCTGAGGAAAACAGCAGAGGCCTGGAACTGGTCAGTCGTTCCTCTACTGCGATAAAAATAGGGGTCCATGCCGGGACCAGTACGTTTAAAGGTCATGCCCATAAAAGGTGGCCTAAAGAGAATTTCGTCGAACTCATTAATCGCCTGCCCCAATACAGCTTTTATCTATTTGGAGATAAAGATGAAGAAGAAACAAATGCATTTATCTTGAATGGCATTGCAGACAGGGAAAGGGTTATAATCATTAACGGAGCGCCGATACGTGAGGTGGCAGCAGCAATTAAACATATCGATTTGTTTATAGCTAATGACGCAGGTCCTATGCACCTTGCTGCAGCAACCGGCAGACCTGTTGTGGCCCTGTTCGGCCCTACAAATCCTTATTTTGTCAGGCCGTGGGGAGTGAGCTACAGAGTGGTGAGGATGGATTTGGATTGCTCTCCATGCTTTTATTATTCTCCCAGGCCCCTGAGATGTACTTCAAAAAACGAGTTTGGATGTCTCAGGGATTTGCCTGTATCAAGCGTTCAGAATGCTGTTGAGGATTTGTTATTTGAAACTCGTAAAAGGGAACCTTGAAAAACTCAGACCTCCAAAAAAACACATACGAAGGCAACATAAACCCTGATGAAATTGCAAAAATTGAGGCCTTTAAAGAAAGCCCAAATATCAGGATTGAAAAACTGAATAAACTTTTAGAGGACCTCGAAGGCAAAAAGGTCCTCAATGTCGGCTGCGGAAACGGCAAATTCTTAAACAAAGACTTCTTAATAAAAAACAGTGTGACTGGAGTTGATATTTCATTAAGCGCTCTTGAAGAGGCAAAGGAATATTACCATATACCGCTTCAGGCTGATATAGACAGCGGCATTCCTGTAAAGGATGGCGATATGGATATTGTGATAGCATCCGAAGTTATAGAGCATATCGTAGATACTGATTTCTTCTTATGCGAGGTCAACAGAATACTCAAGCCGGGAGGGGTCCTCGTTTTAACAACTCCCAATATCAATACCCCGTTATCTTATATGATGATGCTCTTTCTCGATATGCCGCCTTACCGTTGCGCCAGATACAGGGCCCCGCATGTAAGGGATTTTACGAAAAGAACCCTAAGGCTGGCCCTGGAGAATAACGGGTTTGAAATCGAGACTTATTACGGCACTGCTATATTTATTCCATGGTTGGGATATTTTATGTCCGGCTTATGCAACTTTTTCCCCCGCCTGGGAAGCGAGTTGGTAGTGAAAGCAATAAAGGTAAAAAATATTGAATACAGAAAATCTGATTTCAGCCTGCTTCTTGCAAAATGAAAACGCTGATTGTAATTCCCACGTATAATGAAGCAGCCAATATAGGTAAAATCCTGAATAAAACCCTGGAATTTATTGATGGCAATATCGTTGTTGTTGATGACAATTCAACTGACTCGACAAGGGATATGGTTAAAGGCTTTTTTGACACCGGAAGGGTCTCTATGCTCGAACGACCCTCAAAACTGGGACTCGGCTCGGCCTATGTGGAAGGTTTTCAATGGGGGCTTCAAAATGGTCATGACCTTTTTTTTGAGATGGATGCCGACAATTCTCACAATCCCGCCTCCCTTCCTTCCTTTGTCGAAAAGGTAACTGAAGGATACGACATTGTAGTCGGCTCGCGGTATCTTAATCATACTATTAGTGTCGTGGGCTGGGATTTCCGCAGACTGCTGATTTCCAAGTTCGGCAACTGGTATGCTTCCACGCTGCTGGGTATAAAACAATTTACCGATTTGACAAGCGGGTATAGGTGCTATACAAGTAAGGCCCTGAAAGCCATCGGCCTTGAAAGGATAAAATCAAACGGCTATGCCTTCCAGATAGAAATGGTGTATCGCGGCTATAAAAAAGGGCTCAAGGTAGCTGAGATACCCATAATATTCTATGAGCGCGGGGGCGGAGGGTCAAAGATGAGCGGAAAGATCGTGAGGGAAGCGGTGTTATTGCCGTTTAAACTTAGAGTCGAAGCCATCAGCCATCACTTATAGAGAGCTTTCTGCCAAAATAGCCGGAGAACCCAGGGATACAGCTCACAATGTCCGATATAATAAACTCATCTATAAAAACAGCCGCAAAAGGCACCGTAATTATCCTGTTCGGTACAGCGGCCGGCAACATCCTCTGGTTTGCCACAAAGCTGTTGATAATAAGAAATACGACGGTGGACCAATTGGGCCTCTATTCTCTGGTGTTCGCCATTACCAACGTGGGCACGCTCATTGCCAGTCTCGGGATCCATGAGGGCTCAACAAAATATATTTCCCAGTTCCTCAGTGAAAACAAATTATCCGAGGCCTCGTCAATACGGAAAGCCTCTGTTCAGATAGGCATACTATCCGGCATCACGGTTTGTGCGCTGCTTATTCTGCTGGCCGCTCCCATATCCAGATCTGTTTTTTACAAGCCGGCCCTTTCAGGCCCCTTAAAAGTCGCAGCTCTTTTCATACCTTTTAATGTTGTAACTATTATTATCATCTGGATTTTCAGGGGATATGGATTAATCAGGGCCAAGGTATATTATATGGATATAGGGATACCTCTTCTTTTTCTTTTTTTCCTCTCTATTTTCGTGTACCTGAAACTTCCCTTTATTAGTATTTTTTATGCTTTTGTTCTGTCTTCTATTATTGTGCTATGTGCGACCGGCTACTATGGATACAGGGCAAATGGATTAAACCCGCTTTCATTAATGGGGGTCTCACACTACTCTTCACTCCTGAAATTCTCAGGCTCTGCTTTACTCCTCAGCCTGATGCAGACTATTTTCTGCTGGACAGACACGCTTATGCTGGGAAGATATGCCGGCCCTGCAGGAGTGGGTATATACAATATCAGTATCGTGCTTGCCACGACGCTGACTTTTCCTTTTATAGCGCTCGGATTCGTATTCATGCCTATAGCCGGAGAAATGTTTATAAAAAGGCAGTTGGCTGAACTTAAAAGAACATATCAGGTGCTTACAAAGTGGATCTTTACGGCAAGTCTTCCACTTTTTTTTATATTCTTCTTTTTTCCCGAAATGACTATCACATTTCTCTTTGGAAGCCGGTTTCTTGATTCCGCGCTGCCCCTGCGCATTCTCTCCCTGGGTTTTTTGCTTCAGACTTTTATGGGAACAAGTGTCGTCCTTATGATGGTAACAGGTCTTTCCCGGGAAATCCGAAATATTTCCATATTGGGAACTCTTCTGAATCTTGCACTCAACTATATGCTGATCAAACGCCTCAATTTAGGGCTTGTGGGAGCGTCCGTTGCGACCATGCTCTCCTATGTCACAATCAGCACCATCAATTTAATCATCCTGCATGGAAGATATGGAATCAAACCTTTTACATTCAGCTATATAAGACCTGCTTTCGGCTCAATAGTTATCGGCCTGATTATATACATTATTGCCAAGGGGCTCCCCCTCTACTTATGGATGCTTCCAGTGTATTTGACTCTTTTTATGGCGGGGTATCTTTTGTTACTAATATTATTGCACGGTCTTGATCAGGAAGATATCTCAATGTTTAAAATTATTTCTGAAAAGGCCGGGCTGAATAGTGCGTCGCTAAGGAGGTTTTTTGATCTGCTGACGGTTAAGAGGACGCTCTGAAGGGACAGGTTTGCAAAAAAAAGCATGCAGGTATAGTAAAGTAATATATGCGAAAATACGAAAATGAGACCAAATAAAACACGATAATCTGCAAAGGGAGGCCACTTTGAGCAAAAGAGCTCTTATAACAGGCATCACCGGTCAGGACGGAGCATATCTGTCAAAACTGCTGCTGGAAAAAGGCTATGAGGTGTATGGCGCCTTCAGGCGTACTTCTGATCTTAATATGGGCCGCATGAAGTTTCTCGGTATCGACAACAAGATACAGTTCGTTCCTCTTGAACTCCTTGAGTTTACCAATATTCAAAAAACGCTCGAAGCCATAAGGCCCGATGAGGTTTATAACCTGGGCGCGCAGAGTTTTGTCGCACTTTCTTTTGAGCAGCCTGTTTTTACCGCCGATGTCACCGGCCTTGGCGTGCTCAGGATGCTGGAGGCCATACGCGCCGTCAATCCGCAGATACGGTTTTATCAGGCCTCGAGCAGCGAGATGTTCGGCAAGGTAAGGGAGACTCCCCAAAATGAACTGACCCCCTTTCATCCGCGAAGCCCTTATTCAGTATCGAAACTTTTCGGGCACTGGATGGCTGTAAATTACCGCGAATCATATGGCATGTTCACCTGCTCCGGCATCCTTTTTAATCATGAGTCTCCCCTGCGGGGACTTGAGTTTGTTACGCGAAAAATAACGCATGCTGTCGCAAGAATAAAACTGGGACTTCAGGAAAAACTTTCTCTCGGCAACCTGGATTCGAGGCGTGACTGGGGATATGCGCCTGAATACGTGGAGGCAATGTGGCTTATGCTTAATCAGTCCGAACCGGACGATTATGTTATTGCAACCGGTGAGACGCACAGCGTCAGGGAGTTTGTACAGGCGGCCTTCAGGGAGGCCGGGACCGAGCTGGAATGGACCGGCAACGGGATTCACGAAAAAGGTGCAGACGGAGTGACGGGCCGGACTCTCGTTGAAATAGATCCGCAATTCTTCAGACCTGCTGAAGTAGATGTCCTTACAGGGGATTATTCAAGGGCCAGGGCAAAACTCGGATGGGAACCTAAAACCACATTCCATGAACTCATAAAGGCCATGGTGCAGCATGATATAAGTATTGCAAAAGGATAGGCTGAGGTAAAGGTAAATGAAACAGGAGGGATCGGGGGAAGAGAACAAAGAGAAGTCTTACCAGGACTACCTGAAAAAAATGGCCTTTGGAACGCAAGGGAGTATTAAGCGGCGGCTTTATGAAACAGCAAGAAAGAATCCCCTCTTATATAAGAAATACCTTAAACTGACGAATTGGCAAGTCAGCAAGTTATCCTCGATACCGGGTATTGCGAACGCAGAGCGCATTTTAGATATAGGGGTAGGCGCGGGATTGACCTTAAGCTATTTAAATCAATTTATCAATCCATCCGCCGAACTTTTTGGAATAGACCTGAAGAAAAATGAGCTCCTTTCAGACCGGATAAAATTTGCTGAATGTAATATAGAAAGTGAAGACATCCCCTTTGATAAGAATTCGATGGATATTGTAATCACAACGTATGTTTTGGAACATCTGAGAGACCCTTACAGACTTTTCGAAAAAGCCCACAGAGTGCTGAAAAAAGATGGTTATCTGTATGTTGTCACAGAAGGCTACATTACAACAATTTTACCTGATTATTGGAACTTTTGGACTGATCCGACTCATATAAGGCCTTATACAAAAAGGGCCTTAAGAACACTGGGCGAGAGTACAGGTTTCGAGATTTGCAAAACAGGTGTCATACGAACGATGGAATTTGTAATTCTTTCTCCGCTATTCCCGATATTGAATCTGCTTTCGGAATCCAATTTTTCATTCATGCCTTTTGAGATATTCGGCAGAAATGTTTACCTGATAGCCAGGAAGTGAAGATACTGCATCTCATATATGACCACAGCCGCAACCCCTGGGTCGGAGGAGGGGGAGCGGTAAGGGCATACGAGATAGGCAAAAGACTTGTCAGACAGGGACATGAAGTAACCATTGTCAGTGGGAACTATCCGGCTGCCGGTAATTATTCGGAAGGCGGTCTCCGGTTCATTTTTGCCGGCAGCACTAAAAACTATGTGTTTAGCACCTTTTCCTATGCTTTGGAAGCCGCTTCGCTGGTAAAAAAACAGGGACGGGAATTCGACATTATTGTCGAGGATTTTGCCCCCTGGAATCCGGTTTTCTCAGTGTTCCTGACAAAAAAACCTGTTGTGCTTCATATCAATCACCTTGAAGGGATAAATATTCTTCGAAGATGGTGGTTTGCAGGATCGCCGTTCTTTCTGATAGAAAGATTTTATCCTAAGTTTTTCAAACATGTAACTGCACTTTCAGAAGAAACAAGAAAAAAAATCCGTGTTGCCGGCGCGCTGATAGTTCCCGCAGGTATTGACGAAGATTTTTTTAAAGAAAACAACGTGCTGAACGGCAATGGATTGGTCCCCTCAAAATCACAGACTTTGGGGGGTGCGAATGAAGCCGTTCCCCCTCTGCTTTACATAGGCAGGCTCCATATCAAAAACAAAGGACTCGATACGCTCCTGGCTGCCATGAAGGGTCATGACATAAAACTGCTTATCGCAGGCAGGGGCCATGATGAGGCTTGTTTGAAGCAAATGATAATAAGATCCAGCCTCAAAAATGTTACTTTAGCCGGTTTTGTCGGCGAAAACGAAAAGATACATCTGTTGCAGAACACGCAGGCACTGGTTTTGCCATCAAGATTTGAGGGCTGGGGTATCGTTGTTCTTGAGGCCGCTGCGTGCGGGAAACCGGTCATTGTAAGCGATATCCCTGAACTGCAGTATGCTGTTGATGCAGGGTTCGGCATATCATTCAAGACGGGGGATGCGCAAGACCTTGCTCAGAAAATAAAATTTCTCATCGAAAATGCACCCCGGAGAATAGAGATGGGGCAGAAAGCTCGTGAATATGCAAGGGACTATACCTGGGACAAGATATCACTCGATTATGAACGGCTTCTGCTTAAAATAATAAAGGACTGGCAAAGGGCTAAAGGCTAAGGGTTTAATAAAGGCAATATTAAGAGTCTGTCTTTGTTTTGGTCCTTACCCATTCGCCCTTAGCCCTTTGCCTTTAACCTTCTTTTGCTTTTTGCCTTTAGTCTATTACGTATTACCAGTCTTTTTTATGGTATACTAACCGACAGTGCAAAAGGCGCTATAGCCTTTTACGGAGGCGGGGGCCGGGTAGTATAATAATATTGCAGGAGAAATTTGGTTGAAAAGGCTGGGGTTTAGTTGTTTTATTTTAATTCTTTTTTTAGTGGTCCTTCATCTGTTTTCCGGATCCGCGTATTCTCAAGAACTCCCTGTCGTTACTGCCATAGAGGTAAAGGGCGTAAAACGCATTGAAGAAGGCTCGGTAAAATCAAAAATATCCCAAAAAATAGGGGAGCCTCTGTCTAATGAAAGGACCTCTGACGACATAAAAGCCATTTTCAAAATGGGCTACTTTGATGATGTAAAAGTCAATATGGAGCCCTTTGAGGGCGGCCTTAAGCTGATCTATCTCGTTGAAGAAAAGCCTACCATTATCAAGGTGGACTTCCAGGGAAACAAGGAATTCGATGACGATAGACTTAAGGAAAAGATTACACTTACTGCCGGGGCTATATCAGATATAAACCTTATCAACGATAATGCCATAAAACTAAGGGCTTTTTACGAGGATGAGGGTTACTATCTTGCAAAGGTGGTCCCTGTTGTGAGAAAAGCGGGTAAGGGTGAAGTTGTGTTGACCTTCCAGATAGATGAAGGAGAGAAGGTCAAAATCAGAGATATCAGGATAGAAGGGAATAAGGCGATCTCTTCCAAAAAAATCAAAGCTGCCATGAAGACTAAAGTGAGAGGCTTCTTATCCTTTATCTTCGGCACAGGTTACTACAAAAAAGACGAGATGAGGGCCGATATCGATCGCATAAGGGACGTTTATTATGATAACGGTTATATTAAAGTCACCGTAGGTGAGCCGGTTCTGCAACTCATAGAAGATAAAAAGGGAATGAAAATTTCCATACCGGTTTCCGAGGGAGATCAGTTCAAAGTAACTTCAGTCGAAATTACCGGCAACAATGCATTCAGGGAAGATGAACTGAGGAAGCTCATCAAGATATCGCCCGGCAAGGTCTTCGATAAATCAGTGCTGTCAAAGGATGTAGTCTCGATCAGCGATAAGTATGCGAACAACGGCTTTGCGCTTGTATCAGTTTACCCTGACCTTATCCCCGATGAAAACAAGAAAACAGTGCGGGTTGTCTTCAAGATTAATGAAGGCGATAAGTTCAGTGTTGGTAAAATCTCCATATCAGGCAACACGAAAACAAGAGACAAAGTAATACGCAGGGAAATCAAACTGGATGAGGGCGATACTTTTGATGCCTCCTCTCTGAAACGCACTTACGAGCGTTTGAAGAACCTGCAGTACTTCGAAACAGTCGACATTGTCCCAAAACCGCGGCATGATCAAAAAGTAGTAGACCTTGATGTTGCTGTGAAAGAGAAGTCGACCGGCACCTTAAGCGTTGGCGGCGGATATAGCACTCTTGACCACTTCATGGTCATGCTTGATATAACCCAGAGCAATCTTGATGGAACTGGACGGGGGCTGAGACTAAAAGGAGAACTCGGCAGCAAAAGTTCTTTTTATGAACTATCCTACAAAGACCCCTGGTTTTTGGACAAACCCTGGTATTTGAACGCCGGCCTTTATAAAACGTACCGGGTATACGGAGATTTCGACAGCAAAGCAATCGGCTTCAGCGTGTCTTTGAGTAAAACCTTCTGGGAATATTGGGCAGCCTCTATAGGATACAATCTGGAGCAGGCAAATATTTATAATGTCGCCAACAATGCCTCCGATATCGTAACAAATCAGGAGGGGACAAAAGTAACCAGCGCCATCAGCCCCGGATTGGTCAGGGACACCCGGGACAACTATCAAGATCCGTCAAGTGGCTCCCGTAATTCTCTTGGGTTCTCCTTTGCCGGATTAGGGGGGTCAAATGACTACATAAAAGGACTTGCTGACTCTTCCTGGTATTTCCCTGCTCCCGGTTCAGCAACATTCATGTTGAGAGGCAGAATAGGATATGAGGTAGGTTTGCTTGGCAAGGAAGTGCCATTATACCAGCGGTTTTATCTCGGTGACATTAATACCATCCGGGGAATCAACTATGGGGATGCCGGCCCCAAGGATATTAATAGCCAGCCGTTCGGAGGATTACGTGAGCTTATATTCAATGCCGAGTATATTTTCCCTCTTGCCTCTGAATATAAGTTCAAAGGGGTTCTCTTTTTCGACTCGGGCAGAGCGTATGGCGTAGGTGAAACGATTGGCTCTAATCTCGACTACACAACTGGGTTCGGGATACGATGGGTTTCCCCCATGGGGCCGATAAGGGTTGAGTGGGGCCATAATCTGCATAGATTACCCGGTGAGGCCTCAAGCAAGATCGGATTTACTTTTGGCTCAGCTTTTTAAAAACATACAGGCAAAGGGCTAAAGGCGCAAGGCTAAAAAAAATACAGAAAATTAACGTCTGTTTTTTTATTATCCCTTAGCCTTAAAATAAAAATTGGAGGGTTCGATGAAAAAAATTATTCTGGTAATGGTTGTTGGATTTGCGGTGCTCTTAACCGGAGCCCTGTCTCGTGTTAACGCAGCTGATATCAAAATAGGGTTTGTTGATATAGACAGAGCTGCAAACGACTCCGAAGAGGGTAAAAAAGCGGTGGGCGGATTGAAGGACTTTATGTCTTCAAGGCAAGCGTCAATCACTGAAAAAGGCAAGGCGATCGAAAAGATGAAAAGCGATCTGGAGAAACAGGGGGCGATCATGTCTCCGGATGCTAAAAAGTCAAAGATGGAAGAACTGGAGCGCTCGGAGAGAGAATTTCAGAGGCTGGTGTCGGATGCGCAGCAGGAGTTCGAGAAAAAAAGAAGAGAATTGACGGAGTCGGTATATAAAGAAATAATTGAGATAGTCGTGAAGTTCGGACAGGAGCAGAAATACACCGTCATTCTGCCGGTCCAATCGTTGCTTTATAGTGATAAAACGCTTGATATTACCGATATTATAATAAACAAATTCAATGAGTCCAAAGGTCAGAAGAGTAAATGAGTTTATGAGGACTGCATGAAACTGGACGCGCTTGCCGAGTTGATCGGCGGCGAGTTGAAGGGCGATGGGTCAATTGAAATAACCGGGGTTGCAGGAATTTCCGATGCCCGGGAGGGAGATATTACTTTCCTTTCGGGCACGAAACTCATCGCAGAACTGAGGGAGAGACCGGCAGCGGCTGTACTGGTTAAGGACTTCATTGCAGAACTGCAGATGCCGCAGGTTAAGACTAGGAATCCGCTCTATGCCTTTGCCAAGCTCCTCAAACATTTTTATGGCAGGAGCATACAGCACAGAGGCATCAGCAAAAACGCGTTTATTTCTGGAGAGGCTGAGATAGCCCCGGATGTCACTATTTATGATTTCGCCTATATTTCGGGCCGGGTAAGAATCGGCCCGGGGTCCGTAATCTTTCCCGGAGTCTTCATAGGTGAAGCTTGCAGTATCGGTGAGGAGTGTACTATTTACCCAAATGTAACTATCATGGAAAATGCCGTTATCGGCAACAGGGTAATTATTCATCCTAATTCTGTCATAGGCTCTGACGGGTTCGGATATGTTTTTGAGGAAGGAAGACATAACAAGATACCACAGGTTGGTAAGGTCCTGATAGAAGATGACGTGGAAATCGGCGCCGGAGTTACAATTGACAGGGCAACTACCGGCGCTACCGTTATAGGTAAGGGGACCAAAATTGACAACCTGGTACAGATCGGACACAACGTACGGGTCGGCAGTAATGTTATATTAGTGGCCCAGGTTGGGGTAAGCGGAAGTTCCTTTATTGGCGACGGAGCCATGCTTGGAGGACAAGCAGGGGTCGCAGACCATGCAGTTATTGAAGCTGGGACAATGATAGCTGCCAAATCCGGCGCCATGGGAGAGGTCAAACGCGGCGTTTACGGAGGGGCACCCATGATTCCGCACAGGGACTGGCTTAAAGCGTCAGCGCTTTTCGCCAGGTTGCCCGAATTGAAGAAACGCATTGAAGCGCTCGAAAAAAGGCTCAGTGATTTGAAGGATAAATGTTGAATGTTGAATGCTACATGTTGAATTAATGAAAAAATTCCACAATTCAACATACACAATTCAACATTCAACATTTTTTTGAAGGGAGGAGAAATGATAGACATTAAGGAAATTTTGGCCATTCTGCCGCACCGCTATCCTTTTTTGATGATTGACAAGGTAATTGAGCTGGAGAATGAAGTCAAAGCAGTCGGGATAAAAAATGTTTCTGTGAACGAGCCTTTCTTTCAGGGGCATTTTCCGGGTAATCCGGTAATGCCGGGCGTGCTCATTGTTGAGGCGTTGGCACAGTTAGCTGGGATACTTGCTTTCCAATCAGGCGTTCAGGGGAAAACAGTATATTTTATGAGCATAGAAAAGGTCAAATTCAGAAAGATTGTTATCCCCGGCGACCAGCTCAGGCTTGAAGTCAATGTCACGCACAGAAGAGGCAATGTCTGGAAATTTTCGGGGAATGCGTTTGTCGGAGACAAATTGACGTCAGAGGCTGAGTTTACCGCTATGGTTTCTGATAAAGACCTATAGGAGGATGGATGCCGGGAGAAATTCATAAAACAGCAATTGTGAGCCCTAAAGCCGAGATTGCCGATAACGTTTCCATAGGTCCCTTTTGCCTGATAGGTGAAGGGGTAACTATTAAAAAGGGTTCAAAGCTTATTTCGAATGTGATTATCGAAGGAAACACCGAAATCGGCGAGCATTGTACTATTTACCCTTTTGCCACGATCGGCTTGCCGCCGCAGGACCTTAAATACAAACATGAAAAGACCGGGGTTAAGATCGGCAAACGAAATATCGTCAGAGAATATGCATCAATACATAGAGCTTCGGTCAGCGGCGATGGTGTGACTGAGATTGGAGATGAAAACTTCATTATGGCTTATGTCCACATTGCTCATGATTGTAAAATCGGTTCTTCAGTTGCACTGGCTAATGCGGCCACCCTTGCAGGACATGTTGTTGTGGAGGATTTTGCGTTCATCGGTGGCGTTGTAGCCATCCACCAGTTTACCCGTATAGGGGCCTATTCAATGGTTGGAGGATTCAGTGGCATAGGACAGGATATCCCCCCCTACACTATGGCTTCGGGGTCCCGCGCAAAACTCTATGGGCTCAATGTTATAGGCTTAAAAAGGCACGGGTTTTCAGATGATGCAATTAACAATCTTAAAAAAGCCTATAAAATCCTCTTCAGAGAGAAACAGACCCTGAAAGACGCTCTAAAAAGGATCAAATCAGAGCTTCCCGGAATAAAAGAGGTCGAGAGACTCGTGGAGTTTGTGGAGAAAAATAAAAGAGGCATATGCAGATAGGTATCATTGCCGGGGCCGGTGACCTCCCTGAGATTATAGCAAGAGATGCAAGAGAACGCGGTTACAAAGTTATTACCATAGCGCTGGAGAATCTGGCCTCTTCAGTGCTCAATGACCTTTCTGATGAGATAAAATGGATTAATGTCGGCAAACTAGGCGCCCTTATAGATGCGTTAAAAGGTTCCGGGGTCAGCGAAGCCATTATGGCTGGGAAAGTCCCCAAATCACTCCTTTATAAGTCAAAAATCACACCTGATCTGAGAGCGATCAAGCTTCTGTTTTCTCTTAAAGATAAGAGCGACGATTCAATATTGAACGCGCTCGCTGATGAACTGGCAAAAGATGGAATCACCATCATAAACACAGCATCCTTCAGCCCGCATCTTCCCACGCCTGCGGGAGTGCTGACAGAAGCCTCTCCTTCAAAAGAAGAATGGGCTGATATCGAGTTCGGATGGAAAATTGCAAAGGCAATTGGTGAGATGGATATTGGACAGACTGTTGTCGTAAAAGGACAGGCCGTGATGGCGGTGGAGGCTATAGAGGGCACAGACGAGGCTATCCTCAGAGGAGGGAAATGGGCAGGCGATGGGGCAGTCGTGGTTAAAGTGAGCAAGCCCCGGCAGGACATGAGACTCGATGTGCCGGTCATCGGTCCAACCACCCTGCAAGCAATGATTGACGTCAGGGCGAGCGTCCTTGCTATAGAAGCGGAAAGAAGTATAATTATACATAGAGACAAATTAATCAAGGAGGCAGAAAAATCCGGCATCTCCATTGTCGGGTTGTCGGCGCTGAAGACAAAGTGACTCAAATAGCCGCCATTAAAGCGGGCCTACATACAGTCAATAAAAACTGGCAGTTGCTTTTTGTGCAGTTTATAGCATTTGTACTGAGCGGTTTGAGCTTTTTTATTATTGTAGGGATGCCCATAGCCATTGCCTTTATCATATTCGGACTTGATCTGACGGAAATACTGCGGCTTAAAGATTTGATAAGCGTGTTCCGGGGATCTGCGGAACTGCTGAACAAATACTTTGCTATGGCACTGATCATACTTTTCAGTCTTCTTATTTATCTGTCGGTTATCTTTATAGCGTGGGTCTTTGCTCTGGGTGGAACAATCGGAATTCTTACCAAATCAATCGGTAACGAGATCACTAAATTCAGTCTGAAAACCTTTTTCTCCGAGGGAAGACGTCTCTTTCTGCCATTGTCCTTGTTTTCATCCATTATCTTCATCATGTTCCTGTTTATTGCCTTCTTCCTCGGCATTTTGGTCGGGGCAGCGTCAACTATCATTGATATTGCCAAGAGCTACGAAGCAACTTTCGGCCTCTTTATCAGTTTTTTCTGCTCTCTGGTTCTCATGTCAGTCGGAATTGCCCTGATTCTGCTGACGCTCTCGGCAGCGACATTCGGAGTAGCTCACCTTGTCTTTGGCCAATCCAGGTCTCTGACAGCTATAAAAGAGACGGTAAAATATCTTTATTCAAAACCGGCTGCTATAGGTTTTTACACTCTTGTACTGCTGGGATATATGGTAATCGGATTTATCGTGATTCTGATAGGGGCTCCCCTGACCTTTGTTCCTGTCATAGGACCGCTGCTTTCGCTGCCCTACCAGTTGCTTACATATATGTTCCAGGGGTATTTAAGTCTTGTTATGCTGGCCTCTGTATTCCATTATTACAAAAGTGCTCCGTTCGCAGCTTCCCAGCCGTCCACAGAGGCAGCCGATATTTCTCAACACACAGAAGATGCGCCTGCGCCACCTCCTGATCAGTCGGAAGGGACTCAAGCAAACTGACGCCGAACAGGGTTTCAAAAGATTCCTTTATATACACCTTGAACACCGGCGGACTGAAATCATGGACCATATCCTTTAAACCCGCGAAATCCTGCACAGGTATGCTTTCACCGGCCTCTTGGCTCTCTTGCCCCTTGCCCCTTGTCCCTTTATTTCTAAATACCGCGGCAAGCGCTGCATGATCTACAGTGTAAGGTATCGACCCCTGCTGTAAGAAACCGTCCGCCCATCGTTTCTGGGCCGAGCCTATCAGTTTCTTGCCGTTGATCGTTAGCTCCCCGTAGGATGTGGATTGAAAACAGAGCGGGCTTCTTACAAGATTGCTTCCCCTCTCGTGCCGGGTTTTCATCTTAACGGGAAGTCCCAGTCGTTGCAGTCCCAACAAAAATGAAGTGCTGATTTTCCTGTACGCGTCGAGAAGACCCTGAGAAAATAAACCCTCGTTTCTTGCCGAGAAACTGTAGGTAAGCTCCTTGCCGTGCAGAAGGCCCCTCCCCCCTGTCGGTCTTCTCACAACCTCCACCTCATTGGCAGCGCAATAACTGGTGTCGATATCTGTGATTTTCTGAAAGGCCCCCAAACTGACCGAAGGCTGACACCAGCCGTAAAGCCGCAGCGTTGGAGGAGAGTCTCCACTGCGAACTGCAGCTGCAATGGACTCATCAAGAGCCATATTATATGGGGCCTCGCAGGGGCCGGAATCGATAAGTCTCCAGAAAGTCATCTAAATACCGGCTAAAGGCGCAGGGCTAAAGGCTAAAGGGTGAAAACAGAGATTAATACTTTCCATTGTATGTTTCTTTCTCAACCTTTCGCCCTTAGCCTTTCGCCTTTTGCCCGTATTTGCCTTTTTATTCGAAGTCTGCATAAATTTCGCTGAATTTTATTCCGGCTATCAAGGAATCTTTGTATTTTACCTTCAGGTAATTTTTGGACTCATACAGTTCATCTGATTTTATGCCGTTTTCGAGTCCCAGATATGCCTCGACAAAAGCTGCAAGGTCATCAGTTGCCTTGATGAGTTCTCCATCCCTCGGACTGTATTCATCATTATTGAATTTTTCGCTGATTTCCCCGGAAGTCATGGCTTCGATTTTCCCATTTATCACTGCAATACTCGAAAATTCATTCTCGGTAAACATTCTCATTTCCTGGTGCCACGATTCAGGAATCAGTGCATACACCTCTTTTTCCATCTGTTCTTTCTCATATTCCTTGATGAGAGCCTCAAGTCCCCCAACAGACCTTTTCACAGGAGAAATAATGTCGCGGGTTAGCACCTCCGGCAGGTCATGGAACAGGCCGGTAAAATAATTGTTGATGCATCGTCTTCTGCAAGCCGATATCCCACGCGAGAACAGGTAAGACAGTACTGCAACGATCAGCATATGGCCGATCACGGAGGTTTTGGGGACCCTGTGAATATGGCTCCATCGCAACTGGAATCTCAGTTGGCCGCACAGATCTACGAAGTTTCTGTATTGTGAATACATGGCGAGTTGCTGTATGCCCCTTAGGGCATAATATTTTTCCTGCTCGCTCTGCAGGTTACTCTTGATCTGCGGGATTTCAAAGCCGGCTGGGTTGGTCCTCTCGATAATGTCGAACTCCCATTTTGTTGCATAAAAATGGGCCGCCCTTAAAATCTTTCGGTTCAGGGTATCAGGACAATCAGCAAAGTAGTCCCTGAATTTATTGCAGAAGGCATCTCCCAGCGGCGATATGACAGGCTTCAGTTTATCATAAACCCATGCATTCAGTTCCTCGTATTTGGCCCGGTCTTCTTTTATTTTATAAAAAATCTGAGGTTTCAGATCGGTGATAACAAGGCGCTGCAAAAATTCGAAAATGCCTCCCTCTATAATCTCTATCCAGTCAAACCCCTGCTGTTCCTCCTCAAATTTTCCCAAAAAATACGCCAGCATCATCTTGTGGGCCTGCTTGTCCAACTCTCTCAGCTCGACAGGGCGTATCTTGTCGTTCCACCGCTGCATATTGGCGGCGTCAAAAATTTTCAACAAGAGCGATTTTCTGATCATAATTATAACAGGGCAAAAGGCAAAAGGCTAAAGGCGAAAGGGTGAAGAAAAAGAATAGGAATAAGTCCTGGGATTTCCATATTTCGTTTCTTTTTACCTTTAACCCTTTGCCTTTAGCCTTTAGTTTTTTGCCTTTTGCCAATTTTGATGTTATTTCTTTTCCTCAAGCAGTATCTTATGCCTGAGCAGCGATATTTCTTTTACATGTCCCTCAAATGTTTTTTGCTCACCGAAAAGGTTCTTGAGAAAAACAGTGGCGCCCTCCGGAACCAGGACATCCACGTTTTCCAGATAAAGACTTTCCTGCCCGTCTTTGTAAACATACGCATTTGCCTCACACATGGGCAACCTCCTTTATACGTTCAACGAGTTTTTCTATTAAATGAGGCAGCGGCTCTTTTGTAATGCCGAGTATTTCTATATCTTCCTGGTTCAGTGGGAGCAGGATTTTTTTAGAGGGAGAAGACGCTATAGCCTCTGCCATTTTAGCGGTAAGTTCCCCCATCATGCCGTTTGCCAGCAATATGCTAAGCGGTCCGGTGATAATATCAACCCTGCCTGTATTCCATTGTATCGCATTTTCCCCGGTAGCGCCCTTATTCGCCCGCGCCTTGATCATTGCCGTAGTGGCGGTGGAGTTTGTGCCGAGGGCGATAATTTCAATTCTGTCTCCCAGTTCTTCTTTTAATCGCTTGATGATGAGGCTTCCGATACCTCCACCCTGCCCGTCAATTACCGCTACCCTTACCATAATTGTAAGTATACCTCAATACCTTGCGAAATTACGACTGCAGCATGATCGCAACTCATAATTTTAACAGGCCTGGAATGGCCAGACAATAATTCTGACAATTCCGACTTTTTTATTGACATAAAATTTTAATGGGGTTAAGATGTAAAGAGAGTAACAAACAAATTCGATCTATCAGGAGGTGAGGTCAATGGACGATGGCCCTGGAAATAAGCGCAATAGCATATTGGCCGCACGGATGCTTGTAAGAAAGGGAACCTCCTGTTCATTGCTCACCTTCATTTCAAGCCTCTCCTAATCATTTCC
>Ga0074045_10000590_pt1 | contig 35325 bp, 34 predicted proteins | sample BogForMeECP23OM2_FD_94442 | JGI IMG/M metagenome (GOLD analysis project Ga0074045, IMG submission 94442) | Bog forest soil microbial communities from Calvert Island, British Columbia, Canada - Bog Forest MetaG ECP23OM2 | ecosystem: Environmental > Terrestrial > Soil > Wetlands ...
ACTGGATAATACCTTCGGGAATCGGTTTACTTGCGCGATCCATGAGCAACCTCCCTGCCGAGTCGTTCCAACTTAGCAGGTCAGTCTACGCGGATTCACGCATGGCTGCCGAAAACTCACGTTTCCTGAGGATGTAATCGCGCTCGGCGGATTCGCGGACTTCCTGAAGGCTGCCGAAGCGGTCGAGGGGGGATCAGGGGAGCGGCTGGCGTGTCGTGCCCGAGAGGCGTGTAGAATGGAGATGTGAATGAGATGCCAGACTGGCAACCGGCGGGCTACAAGGATTATCGATGGATCGTCGCCGATCCGCAACTACTGGGTGGGAAACTGGCGATTCGCGGCACGCGGTTGGCCGTTTCATTGATCCTCGAATGCCTGGCCGCCGACATGTCTCTCGAAGAGATGAATGCCTCCTTCGATTGCGCTCTTCCGCCCGAGGCCTTACCCGAAGTGTTGAAGGTCGCATCGGAGCTTGCCGGCGCCTTCCATGTGGCTGCTTGATGCCAACATGGACGTGCATCTCGCGCCCGTCCTGACCGATTTTGGAATTCGCTGCGACACGGCGGCAAATCGCGGCTGGAAGGCACTCTCCGACGGCGATCTGGTGCGGGCGGCGGCGGACGCTGGATATCGGTGTCTGCTCACGCGGGATCGTCTCTTTGGCGAATCGGCTTCTCGCGCGCTCAAGCTGTTTCCGCAGTTCGCGGTTGTGGTAGTGAATATTCCGCAGCGGCGCTGGCCGGAGTATCGGGAGCGGTTCGTCGCGCAATGGGCAGAACGCCCCATCGATCCCGTTCCTGGCCGCTTGATCGACTGGCCGTAAGGCAACCAGGGAGCATCCGACGGCCCCCTGTCATAACGGACGCCGGCGTTGCATTTGCCAACGGAAGACAGGCGACGGAAGGCGATCGCCTGTCCTACCTGGGCGGCGTTTCTACTCCTTCGGCCCAATTCCCAGGGTTTTCATTTTGCGATAGAGGTTGCTGCGCTCCAGGCCTAGTAACTCGGCGGTTCTGGTGACGTTGCCAGCGGTTTCCTCGAGTTTCCTGAGGATGTAATCGCGCTCAGCGGATTCGCGGACTTCCTGCAAGCTGCCAAAGCGGTCTAGGGGGCGATCCTGCGGCTTTCTGGTGCCGGCGACGGGGACGTGGCGGGCGTCGACGCGGACTTGCGGATTCAGAATGACGATGCGCTCGATCAGGTTCTTGAGTTCGCGCACGTTGCCGGGCCAGTGATATTCGGCGAGCACATTGTACGCCTCGGGGGTGAGCTCCTTGGGCTTGCGGCCGTAAGCGGTGGTAAACTCGCGCAGAAAATAGTCGGCCAGCAACGGGATATCCTCGCGGCGGTCGCGCAGGGGCGGCACGGCGAACGGAATTACGTTGAGGCGGTAGAAGAGGTCCTCGCGAAAATTGCCGCGCTCGATTTCCTCTTCGAGATTCTTGTTAGTGGCGGCGACCACGCGTACGTCCACCTGCACGCTGCCAGGGCCGCCGACAGGTTCGAAACGCTGCTCTTCGAGCGCGCGCAGCACCTTGGCCTGGGTGCGCAGGCTCATATCGCCGACTTCGTCGAGAAACAGCGTTCCCGCGTCGGCCTTTTGAAACTTGCCGATCTTATCTTCGTGAGCGCCGGTGAAGCTGCCCTTGATGTGGCCGAACAGTTCGCTTTCGATCAGCTCCTCGGGAATAGCGGCGCAGTTGACTTCGACGAACGGCTCGGCGGCCCGCGAGCTGAGGGCGTGAAGGGCGTGGGCCACCAGTTCCTTGCCGGTGCCGCTTTCGCCATAGATGAGCACGCGTCCGTTGGTGGCGGCCATCAGAGAAAGTTGCTGCCGCAGCGCCTTCATGGGGACGCTTTCGCCGATGATACGGTTGTTGCCGGTGGAGTCCTGCTTGAGCTGGCTGTTTTCAAGGGCTAGGGCGCGGTGCGCCAGCGCGTTCTTGACCACGACCGAAATCTTGGCGATCGAAAGCGGCTTCTCGAGAAAATCGAAAGCGCCGAGCTTGGTGGCCTTGACGGCGGCCTCGATGCTGCCATGGCCGGAGATCACCACGACGACGGGCCGCTCGTTCATCGGGATGGCCTGGATGCGCTCGAGGACGTCCATGCCGTCGACGCCGGGCAGCCAGATATCGAGCAGGACGAGCTCGAAAGCGCCGCCGGGCAAGGCTTCCAGGCAGGCTTCGCCGCTCGCGGCGGTCGCCGCAAGATAGCCTTCGTCTTCGAGCACGCCGGCCAGCGAACGGCGGATCTCCGGTTCGTCGTCGACAACCAGAATGCGGCGGGGCTTCATGATTTCACCGGGGCGGGGGGCTGCGCCTGAACGGCAGCGGTATCGGTGGCTTCGGCATCGGCGGCCACCGGAATCTCGACGGTGAAGCGTGCGCCGGCCGGCTGGTTATCTTCGACGCGAATGTACGCGTCGTGCTCGGCCACGATGTGGCTGACGATGGCGAGGCCGAGGCCGGTGCCACGTCCCTTGGTGGAGAAATAGGGCAGAAAGAGTTTTTCCTTTTCGTCGGGACTGACGCCGCAGCCCGAATCGGCCACCACCAGCTCGACCGTGTCGGCGCCGCCGGGCTGGGTGGCGACATAGAGATTCTTGACCAGCGAATCCTGCATGGCTTCGGCGGCGTTATCGACCAGGTTGACCACGACGCGCTGGAACTGCTCGCGGTCGAGGTTGACGGGCGGCAGGCCGGGAGCGAAGCTGGTGCGCAGGTCGATCGAATCCAGGCGGCCCTGAAAAATGGCCAGGGCTTCGCGCGTGACTTCGTTCAGATCGGAGCGAATAAGCTGGGCGGCGGGGAAGCGCGCGAACTGCGAGAATTCATCCACCAGGGTCTTGACCGATTCCACGGAGCGGCTGATGGTCTGTGCGCACTCATCGACAATGCGGCGCGGCGCGGCGGGCAGTTCCAGACGCTCGATCTGCATCAGGATGCGTTCGGCGGAGAGCGCGATGGGGGTGAGTGGGTTCTTGATTTCGTGGGCTACGCGGCGCGCCACTTCGTGCCAGGCGGCGGCCTTTTGCGCGCGCAGCAACTCGCTCGAGTCCTCGATGACGACGACGAAGCCGGAAGTGACTTTTTCCTCGAGCGCCGCCACCGTAAGCGCAAGGTGCCGGTTGCGATGTTCCGTGCGAAGTTCCATTTGGCTGGAAGCGGCGCCGGTACGGCGGGCGCGTTTCATCAGGTACTTGATTTCGGCGGTGTCCTCGCGCGAGAACAGGTCTTCCAGGCGGGTGGCGTTCTTCACCTGCGAATCGGGAAAGATCTGGGAGAGCGCACGGTTGACGCGTTGGATGGCGCCGTCGGCGGAGATGGAGATGACGCCGGTGGGGATGCTCTCGAGAATGGCCTCGGTGAAACGGCGGCGGCGGTCGAGCTCGCGGCTGTTGGCTTCCAGCTCCTGGGTCATCTGGTTGAAGCCGCGCACGAGCGAGCCCAGCTCGTCGGCGGCGCGGACTTCCACCCGGTGGGACAAATTGCCGGCGCGGACCTGGCTGGCAGCCTGGACCAGGGCAGTGATGGGAATGCTGATCTGCTTGGAAAGGAACAGCGCGATCCAGGTGGCGACGAACAGCACGAACAATGTGATCAGGGTCATCAGCATCACGCTGACGCGGCGCACCGAGTGCGCGTTGTCGTAATTCTCGCGCCACTCCCGCGCCCAGGTGCCGATGAGGGCTTTCCGTTGCGCCACGTCTCCAGGCACTTCGGCAGTCACGGTGACGAAGCCCAAATGGCGCGTGCCCTGGAGAATCGGGTAGGATGCCGACACCAGGCGGTCCACTTTGGCCGGCTGTTGGTAGGGCCCCCAGGAATCGAGGGGCGGGCCAGCAGGGTAGCCATAAACGGCGGCCGAGGCGAGTTCATAGCGGGTGCCAAAGCGCTCCAGAAAGCCGGGCGTGCGCGCGCCGCCGTCGATCAACTGGCGGACCTCTGGCTGCGCGGCGAGCAGCGCGGCCTGGGCGTCGGTCTCATCCTGCATCTCCTTGCCGAGTTGGCGGGCGATGCTCTCGAACGCGGTCAGCTCATTGCCGGCCGGCGCGCGGAACCAGGTCGCGATGTTGCGATTCATCACCTCGTAGCTGAACAGCACGAGAAAGAAAACCGGGATGAAGCTGAGCGCGAGCGCGCCGACCACCAGCTTGGTCTTGATGCGCGAGCCCTCGCGGCGGCTCTGGCGCTCGACGTAGAGCTTGACGAACTCACGGATCAGAATCCAGCCGAGCGTCACCATGAGGAGAAAAATGAGGCTGGAGACGGCCCAGAAAATCAGCGTCTGATCTGGATTGGCGGGGCGGAAGTTGCCCGGATTAAACGAGCCTTCCCAGACCACCAGTATGACGGAGACCGCCAGCAGGATGGAAAGAGCCCCGTAAATCAGCCGCTTCCGCATGAGAATGCCCTTAGCTCCGATTATACGTGGCGGGCGACCGGAGGTGCGCAGAGAGGAAGGGCACACGACAGGGATGAGATTGCCGAGAAGCGGCAGCGCGCCGACACCGGTTGCCGGGGCGCGAAGAAGAGTCGAGACGACTCTCGACTCAGCACGCAGGAATGCGTGCGCCACGACCGAATATTACTTCACGCTTTCGACTTTGATGGCGCCGTCGGCGAGTTCGCCGGTGATGGTTACCTTCTTGCCGGCGAATGGTACCACTTTGGCCTGATCCGCGATCTTGAGTACGCTGCCGTCGTCGGTCACCAGCACGGCGGGCGAACCGCGTTTAATGCAGTTCTGCGCGCAGGTGACGTTACCCAGCATTTCCTTTTTGCCGGCGCACATTTCATCGATGATGTACCCAGTCCACTGTGCCGCCATCGCCGAGCTGGCGGCCAGCGCGGCCAATAGCATCAACTTCTTCATGGTGTCTCCTCCTGTATCAATCAGTATACGAGCTTCGGGCGGGCGGCGTAGCTATTGGTACGGTTAATAATTGCAAAATCAGGGAGGGCTGCGGTGTCTGGGGTGGCTGATGCGGGGCGGAACGTATTGAAGGACACCAAGGGCGGTGGGTCAGTCGCAGGTTTGGGCGTCAGACGAGCGAGTGTCCCCTGTCGATGTTGGGCCGCGAACTCAAAGTCTCCAGATCCTTCCCGCCAACAGCGGGACTAATATGAGGTATATGCTCTCAGCCAAAGCTCTCGATACTTTGCCGTTGCCGATTCAGGAGAGGCTCGGTACTGATGACGACCCACGGCTTTGGAGGGAAGTGCTGCGCGCGGCCGCCGAAGATGCATCGGTGCTTGGTTGCTCGGAATTGTACGCGATTGTGGGTTGCTGTTCGCACTGGTTGAGACCACATCAAAGCCGGTGGACAGCGGCCGGGGGGTTCGCACTGCCTGTAGGGTACGGAGGCGGCGAGGGCTTTCTGAGAGGGCTTCCGAATCTAGACTGGAGGGTGATCCTCCAGTTCGATCATGCGCAGCTTGGCTGGGCGCTCCCGTCACGACCTCCTACTAAAGGATTCAATTCCGTCCGTCTCGCAGTACCTTCGCGGACCGCACGACACAGGCAAGCGGCGGTACATGCCGTTTGGTCACCTCTGACATCGGACACGAGACGAAAGCGGACGGACTATTACGGGTTCCGGAAATCGGAAGGCGGCTGGTGCCTTGTGGCGCACTACCAGCGCGGTGAAGGCGTTCGGCGGACGTCGACCACAATTGCTCGACCGAGCGAGTAGCGAGAGCAGCCTTGCAGTGCGTCGTTTCGCAATTACGGTGGCGTATTCTCGCGCCGACCCGCGGGCGAGGCATGCCTCGCCCCTACAGAACCCGACCGCCGGCTGTAGGGGCCGGGCATGCCCGGCCCGGCCGCGAAGCGCTCCTCCACCGAGGGAAATGCGGGACCGTATTTACGAATACGTGTACTCAGGCGGAGCTTACACGCGCACGCATTCGGAAGCCCACTTGAGCGTGTTGTCGCCAACTCGGGAATTGGCGCACTCGCCACTCCACGCAGGCGTTTCTCTACTGCGCGGGCAGGGTTGCGGCTAGCAGAAAGACTAGCGCGGCGTTCCAGTTGATGGCGATCTCGTTGGTCGAATACGAGGCTGTGTCATCGACATACAGCTTGGCGGGCGGCAGGCCGGCGGGAAGGTTCCGTGCCGTGGGATCCTCGCGGTCGGGGTTGGGGCCGCCCGCAAGCAGGCCGGGCCACGGCTCGGGGTTGCCGCTGCCGGCGCCGAGGCGGTTGTGCGGATGGCGGAAGGGGTTCTCGCCGAGGCGAGTGACGAAGGAGAGCGAGAACGTGTTGCGGCCAAGCAGGTAGTGGAGATTATCGAGCGCGGCGTTGCGGTAACGCAGGTCGGGGTGGAACGCGTTGGCCACCAGCAACTGCAACGCGTAGTTGGCGACGTTGCCGTTGGATCCCCACTCGTGGTCTTTGCCGGCGAGGCTGTTGAGGTAGCCGTTGGCGGCGGTGCGCTCGACCATGCTGTCGGCTGCGGCCAGCGACTCCCGGCGGATGGCGGCGACGGCGGCCGCGTTCTTTCCGCCACCGAGGGCGTAGGTCCAGAGCGCGAGGTTGCCGACCTTGGCCCACCATTGTGGCCGCGTGGGGGTGACGTGGTACGAGGTGTAGTGGGCCTGGAAGTAGTCCTCGAAAAGCGAGTCGCCGGTGGTGCGGGAGAGTTCGGCGGCGGCCCACAACCGCTCGTCGGCGCAATTGGCGTCATCGTACATGCCGGTGCTGATGCCGGGCGGATTCTTCAGGAAGGTGACGTCGGGATGCAGCGCCACCCACGCCCAGGCCTTGCGCGCAGCCGCCAGGCAGCGATCGGCGTAAGCGCGGTCGAAGGGACGGAAAGCGCGCGCTGCAATCGCCATCACGGCGGCGAAGTCGGCCGTTGCGCAGGAGGTCTTGTACGGTTCCCGGCCGGTGCCGATGACGTAGCTCACCAGGCTATCCTGATCCGGCATGATGAAGCCGCAGAAATGCTCGCTGGTCTGCTTGGGCCAGACGCCGCCATCGTCATCCTGCATCGAGCGCATCCAATCCAAGTTCCACTTGATCTCGCTCAAAATGTCGGGAGTGCCGTTGCCGGATTCCGGGATGTTGAGGCTGACGCGGTTCACGCGCGCGCCGAACATCTCCCAGGTCCACAGGAGGGTGCCGGTGGTGATGCCGGAGTTGACGATGTAGCGGCCGTAGTCGCCGGCATCGTGCCAGCCGCCGTGGGAAACGCGTGGGCCGGTCTTGCCGGACGAGGCGTGCCAGGCCCCCTCGAGATGACAGGCGTCATGCCGGTAGCCGGGGAACTCGGGGCCAAGATCGACGGCGGTGCCGCAGCGCTGCCCGTAAAACGACCGCATGGCGAGGTAGTAGGCGCGCCGATAGACATCGGCGCCGATTGCGAAATTCCAGCTCCGTCCGACGTCTGGGACTTCGAGATAGTAGCGGCCGGACTCGGCGAGCGAGCTAAAATCGGCAAGCTGGACGGCGTCGCCGGAGTCGGCGTTGGGGCGGGCGGCGGTGAGTTTGCCACGCAAGACGACGGCGTCGCCGGCGGTGCGGCGCACCAGGAACTCGGCAGCGGGCTTCTCAGCGGCCACCACGGCGATTTTGGGAGCGTCGGGTAAGTAGCCAACCTGATCGAGCTTGATCTGGAGCGAGGCGTCGGCGGCAAACGCGGCCGAGCAAGCCAGCAACAGGAAAGGGATCTTCATCTCGGGTACCAATGGTTACGGTATCACCTGACTGCTCGCGACGTAATACGCGGGGGCCATGGAGCGCGCTGACCCAGCGGACCGTGATCGGTCACCAGCGCGTCAAAAAACGGATCTCGAACTCCGCCAAGCAGTTAAACGGTCGCGAGCGGAGTGTGCGCGCAAGCCTGCCAGTTATGATTGGGGCGGAAAGAGGAACGCGCACGATGCGCTGTCTGAAACGCCTGATCCTGGCATACAAAAACTTCGCGGCCAACCGAAACGTCAGCCACATTGGGCTGGGCGTCGCGGCATTGAACACCGCGAAGGTGCTGCGCGCGAACGGCATTGCGGTGGAGGTCTGGCCGATCGTCAGCGCGGCGGACCTGAGCGGGCGGCTGGACTCTTCGATTTCGCACGTGGTCACTTCGGCGCCGTGGATACCGGCTGAGGCGTGGCAGCGGCTGACGGCGGAGCACCCGGAAATCACTTTCGCGGTGAACTGCCATTCCAACGTGGGATTCCTGCAGGCCGACGCCAATGGGGTAAGGCGCCTGCGCGACGGCATGGAACTGGAGCGCGGGACGTGGAACTTTCACGTGGCGGGGAACAGCCGGAAGTTCTGCGATTGGATTCGCGCGGCATACCGTGCGCCGTGCGCGTATTTGACGAACCTGTACTATCTGGAGCCGGAGCGGCGGAATTACTCGCGGTTGCCATTCACAGGCGGCACGCTGCGGATCGGGGCATTTGGCGCCACGCGTCCGTTGAAGAACCTGATGAGCGCAGCGGGCGCGGCACTGGAAATTGCCAGCCGGCGCAATGTGGAAGTGGAATGCTGGGTCTCGGCGGGACGCGCGGAAGGCGGAGGGGGAATCATGGACGCGGTGCGCGCGATGATGGGCGGACTGCCGCACGCGCGGCTGGTGGAAAACGGCTGGCAGACGTGGCCCCGCTTCCGCGAGACTGTGCGGCACATGCACCTGCTGCTGCAGCCGAGCTACACGGAATCGTTCAACATGGTGACGGCGGACGGGGTTGCGGAGGGCGTGGCGTCGGTGGTCTCCCATGCTATCGACTGGGCACCAGCCGCGTGGAAGGCGGGATTCGATCACGTGGACGAAATCGCGCGGGTGGGCGGGCATCTGCTGGCGGACACTCATGCGGCGGCGGACGGCTGGCAGGCGTTGGAGGCCCACAACGCGGAGGGGCTGCGGTGTTGGAAGAGCTATCTGGAAGCGGCCTGACGCGGCTACTTCACACGCGCGAAGTCCAGCTTGGCAGTCCAGGTTTGCCCGTCGGGCGTGACGACGGTGAAAGGGCCTTTCAGATGATCGCCATCCAACACGAGAGTGAACTTGTAGAGATTGCCATCGCTCGGGTTAGTGCCCTCGCAGGTGACCTTGCCGCCGGCGATAGCGCCCTTCTCGACCTTCCACTGGTTGTCTTCGTCGGGTCCGATGGTGCCGGCGATTTGCCCGCCGTCCTGCGTCAAGATGGCAAGACCGGTGCCATCGTTAGCGGTTCCGTCGGGCAGCGTGATGCTGTAGGGACCCGACCACTTGCCGGCCACGTTCGATTCGGCCGCGCACAACAGCAGCGCAGTTGCAAGCAAAGAGAAGACGAGCGCTTTCATGGATGCCTCCTCCAGCGTGATACGCGCGGCGGACGAAAAGGTTCCCGAATGGAGAGCAGTTTAATTCAGGAAGTACGTCCGGTAAAGGGTGTCGCGCTGCTTGGGGATGAAGCCGGCGTCGCGGATGATGCGGCGGAGCTCCTCCTCGGAAGCGCGATGGTGGGCGCCGGCGGCGGCGACGACGTTCTCCTCGATCATGATGCTCCCAACGTCGTTGCCGCCAAATCGCAGTCCGAGCTGGCAGGTCTTGAGTCCTTGCGTGACCCAGGAGGATTGCACGTTCTCGATGTTCTCGAGATAGATCCGCGAGATGGCCAGCGTCTGGAGGTATTCGACGGCGGTGGCCTCCTCTTTAACGAAGCGGCCGAGCGACGTGTTCTCGCGCTGAAAGGTCCAGGGAATGAAAGCGGTGAAGCCGCCGGTTTCCTCTTGCAGGTTGCGGACCAGTTCGAGGTGGTTCATCCGCTGCTCGATGGTTTCTCCGCAGCCGAACATCATGGTGGCGGTGGTGCGCATGCCGAGCTGATGTGCGGTGCGGTGAACGTCGATCCACTCCTCGACGCCGCACTTGAGGCGGCTGATGCGCCGGCGCACGGCATCGTCCAGAATTTCGGCGCCGCCGCCGGGGATGGAATCGAGGCCGGCATCCATCAAGCGCTGAATGGTGTCGCGGAGGCTGAGGCCGCTGACCTCGGCGATGTTGGTGACCTCCGGCGCGGAGAGGCAGTGCAAGTGAATGCGAAAACGCCGCTTGATGCCGCGGAACAGATCTTCGTACCACTCGATCTTGAGATCGGGATGCAGGCCGCCCTGCATAAGAACGCCCGTACCGCCGAGGTCGATGGTCTCTTGAATTTTCTGGTAGATGGTCTCGTTGGGCAACACGTAACCTTCCGCGTGGCCCATCGGACGGTAGAACGCGCAGAAGGTGCAGAACTCTGTGCAGAAGTTCGTGTAGTTGATGTTGCGGTCGATGATGTAGGAAACGATCCCCTCGGGGTGCCATTTACGGCGCACCGCATCGGCAGCCATGCCGATTCCGATCAGGTCGTCGGATGCAAACAGAGCCAGCGACTCTTCACGCGAAATCATAGGAATTCCCAGGCAGTACTTTCAAGATAACAAAAACTGGCAGCAACGCAGCCCCCGCCGGCGGGAAGCCATTCCTCACCAACAGGGCAGGCCCGTGGCCTGCCGAAAACAATTGCGAGCGGCGGTTAGACGCCCCACGAAGCCGCCAAGGAAGAGCGGCCGAGATCGACAGGAAAGGATTGACAGAAGAAATGAAAACGAAACGCAGATACGGATGGAAGCCGGATGTGCCGGATCACCGCGACAGGGTCTACAGGCCGCGGCGAACGGTGCTGGCGCCGGCGGACCTGGACATGCGGCCGGAGCAGCCGCCGATTTTCGACCAGGGACAGATTGGCTCCTGCACGGGGAACGGAATCGCCGGGGAACTGGAAGCGCAAGCGCTGGCGCAGAACGAGCCGCTCACGGTGCTGTCGCGACTGTTCATCTATTACAACGAGCGTGCCATGGAAGGCACGGTGACGGAAGACGGAGGCGCGTCGATTCGCGACGGAATCAAGAGCGTCAGCGCGCAGGGGGCGTGCCCGGAGACCGATTGGCCGTATATCGTGCGCAAGTTCGCGGTGAAGCCGCCGAAGCACTGCTACAGCGATGCGCTGAAACTAAAAGCCATCCAATACAGCAGCGTGCCGCAGGACTTGAACTCGATCAAAGGGGCGCTAGCTTCCGGACGGGGCATCGTGTTCGGCATTTCGGTTTACGACTCCTTCGAGTCGGACGATGTGGCGAAAACGGGGGTGGTGCCGATGCCGGACCCGAGCGAGAGCTTGTGCGGCGGCCATTGCGTGCGGTTGGTCGGCTACACCGACAACGGCATCAACGGCATTCCGGCGCAGCATTTCATCGGGGCCAACTCGTGGGGTACGGATTGGGGTCTGGCGGGCTACTTCGCGATTCCATATGCGTACGTCACCAACCCGAACCTGGCGGACGACTTATGGGTGGTGACGGCAGTTAGTTAGTCGAGATACAAAGGACGATTTTCAGATGGATCTATACGGTGTAATCGCATTGGTGATTGGCATTTTCTGCGGGGGATGGGACTTCGTGTGCTATTTCCACGCTCCTTCGGCACGCGAGAAGTCTGAAATGCTGGAGGCACGCGCGGCTGGACTCGAGTTGTACCGGCAGTTGCGCAAAAAGGGCGCGCCAAGATCTCGAGCGGCCAAAAGGCTGGGGACGGTGAAATTGGATCACGAGAAACGAACTGGTGTGGCGAAAGTCCTTCGAACAGCAACGTTGGTTGGGACCGTTCTGGCGATTATGGCCGCGGGAAAATGCGTGCAGGCGCAAACGCCCGACGCGGTCACGTATACGCCGAGCTACCTTGCCGGCGCGGGAGTCGAATACAACCGCTACAACACGGCCGGTCCAGCGATGGCCGGGTGGACAACCTTCGCCGTCGAGGTGGGACAGAGCAAGGTGTACTCGTGGTCCACCATCGAATTGACCAGCACTACGAGCACGGTTAGAACCGGTGCGGGATACCTGTTCGCGCAGACCGGCAACTGGTCGCTGGTGGCTCTGGGCGACGCGGGGCTGGCGGTTTCACCGATCGCCACGTTGGGTTCGTTCAGCGCCGGCGGCGCCATGTTTTACGACATCGGGCAGCGATTCAACAAAGGACATCTCTATCTGATTGGTGTCATGCGGGTGACGTCGATCACCTCGAATTCGGTGCAGCCGGTGTTTGAGTTTGGAGTAGGAAAGAGTTTTTGAGGAGCGTTATGCATATAGCAATTCCTTCGTGGTTGACCGGGGCTATGGCGGCTATCGTGCTGTCGGCGGCGGCGCGTGCGCTGCCGGATCCGGCGCCCACGGGTTCGCGAGTGTACCTGTGGTTCTTCCGATTCGCGCAGAACCTGCTGGCGAATTTCGACAAGACAGAGAAGGCGTGAGGGCCGGTTAGGAAGGAATCATCTCAAACGCCGCCAACCGCTCCCTTCGGTCGCGGCTCTGAACGCGCACTGGAGCCGCGACCGAAGGGAGCGGTTGCCAGCGGTTATACCGGGGCAGCAGCCAATTGGTGCTGCGCGGTTTGCGCGAAGAGGTAGATCGTGAAGAGCGGCTTGGAGTCGCCGCGGCCCCAACGGTTCACCTGCCATTTAGTGCGGAGATAACGCACTTGAGGCAAGTCCGTGAGGTCAAGCTCGATCTGGTAAGTGCCGCAATAGAACTTCTGCGGAAACGACGCAACCGGCTTGGATCCCCAGTCGGTGCCGTCGGTGGAGCCCCAGATCGAGATATCGATGCTTTGCTGTTCCATGATGCGCGTTACGCCGAGGGTCAGAAGCAACGTTCCGCCCGCTGGTCCGCCGAGATCGATTTGGGATCCGGTGCCGGCCTCGCGTACGGTGGTCTCCGGTAGCAGGAACTCATGCAGCATAGGCAAACCCCTCGCTCGATCAGCGACTACTGAAGCTTGAGTAGCCGCGCTCGAGCTGCTTCCAGGGTCTCATATTTCTTGCAGAAACAAAAGCGAATCTGCTGCGCGCCACCGTCGGGACGGGCGTAAAAACTGGAACCTGGCACCGCGGCTACTCCAATGGTCTCAATTAGATGACGAACCAGGCTCGAGTCGTCCTTGAATCCGAATCCAGATGTGTCGGTAATCACGTAGTAGGCGCCTCGGGGCAAGTACGGACGGAAGCCAGCCAGCTTGAGCGATTCCATCAAGTACTCGCGCCGGCCCAGGTAATCGGCCGCCAGTTGGGCGTAGTAAGAATCGGGCAGATGCAACGCCACCACGCCAGCTTGCTGTAACGGTGCGGCGGCACCGACGGTGAGAAAGTCGTGGACCTTGCGGATGGAGCCGGTGATCTCCGGCGGCGCCAGCACCCAGCCCACCCGCCAGCCGGTAACGGCGTAGGTCTTGCTCATGCTGTTCACAAGGACGGAGCGCGCGCGCATGCCCGGCAGCGAAGCGATGGGGATGTGTTGCGCTCCGTCGAAGAGTATGTGCTCGTAGATCTCGTCGGTGATGGCGAGCGTGTCGTGCTCCTGGCAAAGGGCGGCGATGAACTCCAGTTCGTCTCGACTGAAAACCTTGCCGGTGGGGTTGTTGGGCGAATTGAGGATGATGGCCTTGGTGCGGGGCGTGAAGGCGCGGCGCAATTCGTCGCGGTCGAACTCCCAGTCGGGCGGACGGAGCGGCACGAAGCTGGGCACGGCGCCGCACAGCTCTGCGTCGGGGCCGTAGTTCTCGTAGAAGGGCTCGAAGAGGACGACTTCATCGCCGGGGTCGAGCACGGCCATAAGCGCGGCGATCATGCCCTCGGTAGCGCCGCAACAGACGGTGATCTCGGTTTCGGGATCGTACTCCATGCCGTACCAGTGCACGTACTTGGCGGCGATGGCGGCGCGCAGAGGAGTCGCGCCCCAAGTGATGGCGTACTGGTTGATGTTGGCGGCGATGGCCTCGGCCGCGGCGCGCTTGATCTCCTCCGGGGCCGGAAAATCGGGAAAACCCTGCGCCAGGTTCGTGGCGTGGTGGCGCACCGCCAGGCGGGACATTTCACGGATGACCGATTCCGTGAAATTTGCCGTGCGCCGGCTGCGAAAGCGCTGGCTGAGCGATTGCGGAGGAGTCACCTTTCGAGGTTACCGCAGGAAGCCACAACAGTGCGGCCGTCCAACGGAAACTCACCCGGTGCCGGCGAAAGTCGCGGCGTAGCGATCAATCCAGCGGCGTTGTTCAAGAGTCTCAGGAACAGGCTCGCCTCGCGCGGCGCTGAGTCTTGCAACTGCCTCTTGCGGCGATAGACCCTTGGCGACCAACAGGCAGGCTGCGACCAATCCGGTACGGCCGACGCCCTGCCGGCAGTGGACCACAACATTCTTGCCCGATGTGAGTACAGCGTCTAGGGTCTCCGCGGTGGATGCCATCGCGGCTTCGGAGTCCGGCACTTGTCGATCGGGAATTGGAAACGAGATGAACTCTATCCCGCAAGCGTTCGCCTCCCCTCGCTCGGCCTGCAAATCGAGATCGACGTCTTCTGTGGGCGTCAGCAGAGAGAGCACCGCATCGATTCCAGCCCGGCGCCAACCGGACATTTCGTCCGCAAGCCAGTCACCGCCTCGGGGTCGCGCGGCGAGCGCAAGCTTCCCGGGCCACGAGCAGGTTACCCAGTAGAGTTCCGTCCACACGATTACAAATCCCTCTTCACATGAATCTCGCGCGGCAGAGCATCGACATCCAGGCCGCGTTGGCGTAGAACCTGGATACGGTGATGTCCGTCGAGAGTCGATCCATCCGGTCTTGTCTTCAGGCAGTCCCTTTGGCCCGGCATCAGCGAGAGCCTGAGCACATCGGTCGCCAGCCGCTCCATTTGGGCGAGTTTGGCTGCACTGAGCGAGGCATCGGGATGAAGCGGCTTCAACGGCGGATATGGATGCGTATATGGCATGTTTTCGCCAACACGGCAACGTGAGAATCTCTAGTCACATTATTGCTCATTCGCGTTCCGCAAGAGGGTCAACGATTCCGCTACTTCACTCTGCGAAATAGCTTGCCCAGAATTCGCACTCCTCGGTCGACTTCCTTTTCGGTGATGACATAAGGCGGCAGGAAGCGCAGCACGGTGTCGTGCGTACAGTTGATGAGCATGCCGGCGGCCATGGCGTCCAGCACGAACTGTTTGCCGGGGATGGCCAGGTCCACGCCCAGCATCAGGCCGCAGCCGCGAACTTCCTTCACGAAGGAATGCTTGCGGGCCAGCGCCTCGAGCGAATCCTTGAAGTATGCGCCCACGCGTTGGATGGATGGCAGCAGCTCATCCAGAATATTCAGGCACTCGAGCGCCACGCGGCAAGCCAGTGGGCCACCGCCGAACGTGGTTCCGTGCATGCCGGGCTTGATGGCCGCGGCGGCTTTCTCGTTGGCCAGGATGAAGCCAAGCGGCAGGCCGCAGGCCAACGGTTTGGCAGCCACCGCGACGTCCGGCAGAACCACCGGCTGGTAGCGCTGGTAGGCAAAATACACACCCGGCCGGCCCACGCCGCATTGCGTTTCATCGGCCACCAGCAGGGCATCATAGCGGGTGGCCAGTTCGCGCGCCTTGGCGGCGAACTCGGCGGTGAGCGGGTTGATGCCGCCCTCGCCTTGGATCATCTCCAAAATGACGCCCGCTGTGCGCTCGTTGAAGGCTGCCTCCAGCGCCGCGACGTCATTCATGGGGACGAATTTCACACCCGGAATGAGCGGTTCGAAATCGGTGCGGTACTTGGCTTGCCCGGTGACGGACAGCGCGCCGAGCGTCCGGCCATGGAACGAATTATCGAGCGAAATGATCTCGAATTTGTCCGGATGGATGGCGCGGCCGTGCCCGTGCACCATCTTGAGCGCGCCCTCGACGGCTTCGGTGCCGGTGTTGGCGAAAAAGGCGCGCTGTAAACCGCTGACCTGCGCCAGCCGTTGCGCCAGCGGTCCCTGATACTCGTGATAGTAAAGATTGGAGCAGTGGATTAGCAGCCCAGCCTGCTCGCGGATCACCTTGGTGATGCGCGGATGCGAGTGGCCGAGCGCGGTGACGCCGATGCCGGCGAGCATGTCCAGGTAACGGCGGCCTTCCAGATCGTAAACCCAGCAACCCTTGCCGCGCCCCAACACCAGCGGATAGCGGGCGTAGTTCTGCAGCAGGTACTCTTTTTCCAGGTCCATGATCTCCTGGGCGCGCTGCGCGCCGACAGGAGGAAGAGCAGTCGTCATTTATTCATGATAACGCGAGCGGGAACCGCGTCAGCCCAACGCCGCTTCGAGCTCCGCGCACGCGTGCCGGTCGCCGATGCGCGTGGTGACTTCGATGCCTCGGCGATAGACGGCGCGCGCTTCCTCCAAACGGCCCAGCCGCTCCAGCGTCTGGCCGGCGTGCAGATACGTGGCGGCGTAATCCGGATGAGCCGCCATCAGCGCGCGGAACTCGACCACTGCGGCTTCCAGGTCGCCTGCGTTGCGGTACTCCATCGCCAGACCGTAGCGCGCGAAGATGTCGTTCGGGTTCGCGGCGCTCATGCTCTTCAGAATCTCAAGTCGATTGCTTGACATGGTGTGCTACCATACCTCCCGGATGTCGTGCCCCTGTTTCGAGCCGGTCGAACCGCGCCCGTATGCGGCGGACTCGCGGCGGGCCATGCTGCCGCTGGGCGACGGCTGGACGGGGATTTGCCGCGCCGCGCCCGACCAGCCGTTCCATCCCGGCGATTCGCTGCTAGACCCTTTCTGCAATCTCGGCTACGCCCGCGGCCACTGCGCGCACTTCCCCGCCCATCACGGCCCGGACGCCGTGCGCTTCACCATTGTTTCCGATGACGGCGCGGCTCTTCGACTGTACTACGTTCTCGAACGCGATCATCGGCCCTTCGCTCACGGACCGCTGGAATTCTCCGTGGCGCAGAACGAACTCACGACGCCGGCCGAGGGCGAGTTGACCGCCGCGCAGGCTCGCGCCTATGCAGCCAGCTATCTGTGCCGGCGAGGCGAATCGGAGCGGCGCTGAACTGAATCTCAAGGAGTGCCATGGAAGGTAAACCTGTACGCGAATCCGCTTCCGAATATTCCGAGTTGGCGCTGCCGATTGACGCCAACGGCTGGGGCCACGTGCTGGGCGGCAAGGTGATGCATCTGGTGGACCTGGCCGGCGCCATGGCGGCGATGCGGCACGCACGACGCGGCGTGGTCACGGCGGCGGTGGACAGCCTCCATTTCCTCCACCCTGTGAACATCGGAGAACTCGTCATGCTGCAGTCGAGCGTGAATCGCGTTTTCCGCACCTCGATGGAAGTGGGCGTGCGCGTGGTCACCGAGAATCTGCTCACCGGCTCGCAGCGGCACACCTGCTCCGCGTATCTGACATTCGTAGCCATGGATGAGAACGGCGTGCCTGCTGCGATTGTGCCGGTGATTCCGGAAACCGAGGCCGAGCAGCGCCGCTTCCGCGAAGCGGGAGAACGACGCGAGTACCGGCTCGCCATGCGCAACCGCGTTCGCAAGTGACAGTTGGCAGGTCGGGGACCTGCCTCACTCAGTCTCCAGACACGCGCTCCAGTTCGCGCATGGGCGGGCGCGACGCGGCAAGCGCGCCGACGCTCACATGGATCTGCGGCATGGCGCCGGATTCGAATGCGTCGGCCATGCCATCCAATTTTTCGCGCAGCATTTGCCGCCGCAGCTTGGCTTCGAACTCGCGAAGCTGCTCGTCGATGTGGCCGGCTTTGTTCTTGTTGCGGATCATGTCCTCGCGATACCGCTTCAGGAAATAGCCGATGGTTTCGACGCGGATTCTGATCGAGCCGGTGGGTTTGTTCTCGTCGATGTCCTTGAAGCAGAAATACGGCGTGCCGGAATGCTCGACGATCTCTTCCACCACGGAGTATATGGGCGCGTCATGGCCGCATTTGAAACTCGATAGCTCCAGCGCCACCAGGTTGGGATGGCGCGCGACATACTTAGCCGCCCACACTTTGCGGCTGGTGTTCTCGCTGTAAGAATTCTTCCAGACGTCGGTGATGGCCATGGGGTGCGGGATCTCGCCGGCCAGCACGTCGTCGCCGAACAGGCGCCAGACGATGTCGTCGTCGATCGGCAGGCAGTCCTCCGTAAACACCGGGTAGCCCAGCTTCTGGAACTCCTCGAGAATATCGTGATTGATGCCGGGATCGTTGTGATAGGGCCGGCCGAGCAGAACCACGCCCAGCTTGTCTTCGCGTTCGAGCGTCTCGAGCGCCTCGCGCGCGGCACCGCGCATGGTGACGTTGTTGAACATGTCGAGCGCGCGGTAGCCTTCGGCGATCGCTCGATGGTTCTCTTCCGGCGAGAGACCGAGGATGTCGCGGAACTGCTCGTACATCTGCCGCTCGAAAACATCCGGTTTCGAGATGTTGACGAATGTGTCGAGGTACGTCACGCCCTTTTCGGCGAACAGGTCGCCTTCCTTGGTGAAGGCAGCCTTCACGGCTTCCGGCGTCGCCGCCACCGTCGGGCAGGAGCGGCTGGCTTGCACGGAATGCAGATCGCTGGTCAGGCAATCGATCATCGGGAAGAAAATGATGTCGAGCGGTTTCTTGGCGTGGACGCGGTAGAGCAGGTTGTGGACATGCGGAATGCCCAGCTTGGAGGGGAAGCACGGGTCGATGGCGCCGCGCTTGGCGCCCTCTTTATACAGTTCCTCGCTGGTGAAGTCGGAGTAGACCAGGCTCTCCGCCTTGATGCCGAGCGATGCGAAGTAGCCAGTGAACACGGGAGTCTGCGAGTACATGTTCAGCACGCGCGGCATGCCGATGCGCAGTTCGGCGCGCTTTTTCATCAGAGCGGCACGCTTCTTTTGCGCCGGCGTGATTTGCAACTTGGGCGGCGCGTCGGCCACCAGCGGCGCCTCGGCCACGCGGAAGACCGCCTTGGCGGCAATCTCGACGAAGTTCGGATTGGCCTTCTTCACCTTGTCGAGGTCGCCCTTGATGTGGCGCATCTCCTCGATGTTCTCGACCGTGCCTTTTTCGCAGGTGGCGATGATCAGCCGCTGGGCCCCGGCTTCGAGCGGAACCTTAGTCTTCACCGGCGGTTTGATCTCCAGGTTCACAATCGAGGTTTTGACGTCGATGAACGTGCGCAGGCACTTGTTCTTGCAGAAGTAGCAGCGGGTGCTTTCGTTGCGCGTGGTCTTGTACTGAATTCCGCGCGCGGCCTCGAGGCCGATGAAGGTGGACTTGCGGCCGTTGTCGAAAAGCCTTCCGGCTTCCAGCGCAGCCCCGATGGCGCCGGCTTCGCCGCAATGCTCGTGCACGATGACGTCCGCCTGCACGTCCTTGCCCTTGAAGCGAGACTCGATGAAATCCACCTGTGCTTTCACCGCAGCGAGGTTGTACTGCGTGCCGCCTTGCAGCAGGAAACGGCGGCCGATGGCGGAGAGGTTGGGAATCTGCGAAACGTACAGCCAGATATTCTTGGGCAGCACGTTGCACAAGCCGGCCATGATCTCTTCCGGCTTCCATCCCTGGCGCTGGAAATCGACAATGTCGGACTGCATGAATACGGCGCAACCGTAACCGAACGACGGGAATCCCTTGGCGCCGAAGGCCGTGTCCGCATAGTCCTCGACCGGCACGTTGAAACCCTGCGCGGTGGATTGCAGGAAGTAGCCATTGCCGGCCGAACACTGCGTGTTGAGTTTGAAATCCTTCACACGGCCGTGCTTCAGGATGATGATCTTGATGTCCTGGCCGCCCACGTCGCAGATCACGTCCACGTCGTCGTAGAAATGCAGGCCGGCTTCGGTGTGCGCCACCGTCTCGACCAGAGCCGCATCCGCGCCGACCACGTCCTTGAGAATGTCCTTGGCGTAGCCGGTGGTGCCGACGCCCAGAATCTTCAACTCGGCGCCCTGGTCGAGAATCTGCCGATTGAGTTTTTCGAGCACCTCGATGGTGTCTTCGATCGGGTTGCCTTTGGAAAGCTGGTAGGTTTTTGCCAGAATGCAGCGCTTGTGGTCCTTGGAGATCAGCACCGCTTTGGTGGACGTCGATCCGCCGTCGATGCCGACGAAACCTTCCACCATTTCGCCCGGCTGAAAAGCCGCCGGCACGAATTTCTTGTGCCGGTATTTGCGTTGGAACGCGTTCAGCTCGGCGTCATCCTTGGCCAGGCCGCCTGTGCCACCGCGCTTGGTTTTCTCCTCGTCGCGGCCTATCTCGACATACCACGCCAGCTTGTCCCAGCCGGCGTATTGGCCGACGCTCTCGTCCTCCGTTTTACCGAACTCGACCGAGCCGATGGCGGCGAAGTACTGCGCGTTGTCCGGCGTCTGGACCAGGTCTTCCGGCGGAACGCCTTCGGGGAGCGGCGTGCCGCGCTCCTCCCAGATTTTCGGGATGTTGTGCTTCCAACAATCGCGCATGCCCTCGATGTAACAGTTCGGGCCGCCGAGCAACAGCACCACGGGTTGCAGCGTGTTGCCGCGCGTCAGCACGGAGAGGTTCTGCATCACGATGGCTTCGAACAGCGAAGCCATCAGCTCATCGGGCGGCACACCCATCTTCTGCAGGCTGTTGATATCGGTCTCGGCGAACACACCGCACTTGCCGGCCACGGGATGCAGCTTGACGCCGCGGTAGCCCATCTGGCAAAGCTGCTCGGAGGGGATGCGCAGCTTGGCGTTGATCTTGTCGATGACCGCGCCGGTGCCGCCGGCGCATTTGTCGTTCATCGACGGAATCTTCTTCTTGCGGCCGGTCTCCGGATCTTTTTTGAAGATGATAATCTTGGCGTCCTGCCCGCCCAGTTCGATCACCGAACCGCACTCGGGATAGAGCCGCTCGACGGCGAGAGAAACCGCGTTGACCTCCTGCACAAACTTGGCGCCCAGGTAATCGCGCAATCCGTTGCCGCCCGAGCCGGTAACAAAGATGCGCGCTTTGGCGGCGTGGAAGCCATCGATCTCACTATCGAACCGGCGGCAGAATTCGAGCACCTTCTCGGGTTGCTTGGTGTCGTGACGCTGATAGTCCTGCCAGAGTATCCGGTCGGTGGCGGCATCGATCACCACCGCTTTCACCGTGGTCGAGCCAACATCCATGCCGATGAGGAAGTGTTTATCCATTTGCGATTCCGTTCGAGTAACAGCCGCGTGTCCGCGCTATGCCCGCTGTCTTTCCGCGATGTGATAGACAAAATTCGCGGCTTGGCCGACCACGCCCTTGGTATGCGGCACGCGATAGGTCGGCCGCTTGGTTTCCGGATGTTGGTCGACCCATGCGCGGCAGGCGTCCAGAGTCAGCCCGGCGCGCTCCAGCGCCTCGGCGAATTCCTTCTTGGCCTTGTTCTTGGCTTCGCCCAACGCCATCTGCACGCGGCTGTGGGCGTTGATCTCGCCTTCGCCGGAGGTCTCGATGGGTAGATAGATCATGTCCTTGTAGTTGGAGACCACGGCCGATTGCGCACCATCCGATTGCGTGGATGGCATGCAGCCGAACGGTTTCAAGGAGAGCACCATATGCGCCAGGTCCTTGTTCGAGTAGTAAATGTTCTTGGCGACTTCCAGATGTCCTTCACCGCCGCCGGCGCGCGAGTTATAGAACGGATGGCCGATGCGCTGCATCTCGTACTGATCGGCCAGGTGGTGCGCGATGCCGCCCAGCGCGGCCACGATCTTGTGATATTCGTTCTTGAAAATCGCCTCGGCCAGCTTCAGCTTGGCGACTTTCTGCCGATACCCGATTTCGATTTTGGCGCGCTTTCCAATGCGCCACAGCGGCGGCGGCACGGCGCCTTCCTCCAATCCCTTAAGGTCTTTGTATTTCTGAACCACCTGGTGGATCATGTACATGATCCAGGTGCCGATCGGCTCTACCAGCACCTGCGCGCCCTCGCGTTGCAGGAAGCGAAACATGTTGAAGTTGCCGTCGCCTTCGGTGGTCTGCGCCCAGAATTCGCCGGTGATTTTGACGATCGGCTTCACGCGCAGGCGATCGATTTCGATCGAATCGAAGCGGTCGCGGCAATGCTCCAGCGCGGGCAGGTAGTCGTCGCCCTTGATCTGGTTCGCAAACTTGCCGATGTACTGCGCCGTATCGGAGAAGCCGCCCAGATAGCGCGGCAGGTTGCCGTTGAGTTTCCAGGGGCGCTTGGCTTTGAAAACGCCGTGCAAATACTCCATGCCTTCGTCGAGCATCTTATCCGTGGCGCCGGCTTCCACTTCGTACGGGCGGATCGCATAGGCCACTTCGTTCATCACGTCGCCGCAGTTCAGCGCATTCAGAATGCCCAGGAAGAAATCCAGGTTCATCTCCAGACCGGCTTCGGCGTCGGACTGGCTCAACCCGCCGGACTGCTGGAAGAGCAGAACGCGGAAGCCGTCGAATCCGGCGTTGCGCAGCGCCAGTCTGTATTCGGCTTCATACATGCCGAAGCGGCACGGACCGCAAGCGCCGGCGGTGAAGAAAACGTGGTTATCGATAATCTCTTGCTTGCTGAGACCCTGCTCTTCGAGCGTTTGTAAGTACTGAACCAGGTTGCCGACCGTGAAGTAAGTCGGGTTGCACTGGCCGTTGTTGCCGTACTCTTTGCCAAGCTGAAACGCGCGCACGTTGGGAGTGGGCACCGGTCGCGCTTGGTAACCCAGCCCCTCCAGCGCGCCGTGCACCAGCTTCTCGTGTTTCCAGGTCAGACCTCCGAATAGAAGCGTGGTGAAGGCGCGCTGCTGCTTGGTAAACGGACGCTCCACCGGCCGCTTGAAGTGGTGGGTGTCCTGCTTGGGTAGGCCGGCTTCCCGCTCCAGCCGCGCACGCTCTTCGGCCAGCCGCCGCTGAATTACATCTTCAATGGAACCGATCTGCACTAAGTTAGCAGACGGAGACACAATTGGTTCGACAGTCTGAGTGCTCATAAGCCGTCCCGAATTCCCTCGATTGAGGCTATCTTGGCCTTTAACCGATTGAAAAGGAACAGCTATCCATTGAACGGCAAGTTTCCAATCGGAACGGAGGAATTGAAGGGGTGAGCGGAAGGGCCTTCAGCGGCGGCTGCAACTCACTGGTATACAGCCATTTGTGACGAAGAAGACAAGTCGGATTGACCGGCAATAGCGTCTGTCCCACCGCGCCGTATGGAGACTCGGGGGCGAGTGGGGCAGGCGCTTTCGCCGGTCAACCGATTACCGGGCCGGTCTACTCGACCGAGACCTTGATCGAGATCTGCGGCCCGATGGGTTTGACTTGCAACCGGATGTAGCCGGATGCTGCCTCCGTCCCGGCGTGAATGGCCAGCACGGCCTTACCGCGAGACGGAATGTCGACGATGTCCAGTTTGGCTTCCACGCCTGGAACCTGTTGCGCAAGTATCAGGCTCACCACCCCAGGTGTGTCATTGGTAATGGTCACCTGGTCGCTCGCTTCCGGCTTCAGACTTAGGGTAGTCTTGTCGGCTTTGATCATGCTGAAGAACTGCGCGACACTAGTGGGAATCACTGGCGGTGCCGGCGGTGTGCCGGTAGTCGGCGCCGTTGTGGCGCCATTCGGGTGGGGACTATCCGGCAGCTTCCCGAACGGGGTAAACAGCAGCGCATCTTTGCTCAAGTACCACATCCACTGCCCGTTTTCGATTCTCCAGTTGAAGGGGGTGAGCATTTTCACGCTCTGAGTCTGAAATCCAAGCGCAGGCAGAAACTGCTCGCACATCACGATTGCCGTGGCCTTGGTGAAATCCTGGTTGTAGGTGATGGATTTAATCTCATAACTCACGTAGTGGGGTTTCCCCGAGTTATAGAAATAGTCCTTGCTGTCTTCCGCCACCATCTGTTCGGCTTGGCGAAACTTGCCCTGTTTGTGCAGGTCGCAGAATTCGTTGATACGCGCGCGCAACGCTTGATCGACCTCCGGCGGCGGAACGGGGCCCGTCTGGGCCGTGCTTGGCGCCCCGGTACTTTGCGCCCACAGCGCGGCAGTGGCAAGAAAGAGCAGAGAGATTCGTAGCATCTTTATCCATTGTAAGACGGCCGCCACGGCAAAAACGTTAGCGTCCGAAGCCGGCGCGGGCAATGGGTTGCGGCCCGGCCGCGTTCGCACCGTGAGGTGTGGGCGAGAGAAACCCTTCCAGAATCCAGCCGAGAACCCACAGCGTTCCGCCGAGGAGCATTGGAATCGCCAACCGGGCGATCAGTAGCTCCCACGCTAGCTCCCACGGTCCAACCATGGGCGGTAGGAAAATCTCTATGACGATCCACGGGCCGAGAGCTGCGAAACTACCTAATATCATACTCGCCTGGCCCAGGCGTTTGCCCCCCGTGCGCCTTTCATGCCGACCGGTCTACTCCCGCGGCGCGAACCAGTTAACGCACACCAGCGCCACTCAGCGCCTTGACGACGATCCAGGATTTCTCGAACGTCGACAGCCGCACGCGCTTGCGGAAGACGTCGTAGTTGCCGGCTTCGATGCGGTCGAGCAAACGGGAATAGATGGTGATCAATGCCCACAACGAGGACCGGCTGCGCGGGTGGATCAGATCGAGCAGCGGACGCGATTCCCGGTAGTAACCGCGAGCGCGACCGGTTTCGAACTGCATCAGCCGCAGGAACGCAGGAGTTCGATTGCCATTGGCGAGGTCGCTTTCGGACACGCCGAAGCGGGCCAGGTCCTCTTGCGGGAGATAGACGCGGCCGCGCGCGGAATCTTCGCGGATGTCGCGCAGAATGTTGGTGAGTTGAAAAGCGATGCCGCACTTCTCCGCCAGCGGCGGCGCGCTGGGAGTGTCGAACCCGAAAATATAAATTACCGTCAGGCCCACCACCGAGGCCACCTGGTAACAATAGCGGTAGAGCTCGTCGAAGGCTTGGAAGCGGCGCGGTTCCAGATCGGAGACCACGCCGTCGATCATCTCGCGCAGATAGTCGTGCGGAATGCCGAAACGGCGCACGGTGTGGTGAAACGCGGGCCACAGTGGATGGCCGCTGAAACGGCCGTCGAGCGCGTCCTCCATCTCCCCGCGCCAACGCTCCAGCGCGTCGCGGCTGGCGCCGGGCTCGTCGCTCAAATCGTCGCAGATGCGCATGAAGGCGTAAATGGCGCACATGGCTTTGCGCTGTTGGGCGGAGAGCAGGAGGAACGAGTAGTAGAAATTCTTGGCGCGGCTGCGCGCCACGTGGCGGCAGTAATCGTAGGACTGCTCGATCGCGTTTCTCATGCGGCTCGCGGCATGGCCAGGCGCGCCAGCGAAGCCAGCAGCAGGCGCGCGCGCTCGAATCTCGTGATCGCCGGCCGCGCCCGCAGGACGTCGAAGCCCTGGCGCTCGATCTTGTCGAGCACGCACAGGCCGCCGCGGCTGAACAGATCCAGATCGAGCGCCAGCCTGCGGTCCACCATGCCAATCAGCGGCAGCCCCGCGACGAACAGTTCGCGCGCTTTGCCGACGATCTCGCGCATGGCCTCGCGAAAGGCGGGCGTGAATCGCCGTGCGAACAGATCCTCGACCGGACATCCGTTTCGTTCCAACACATCAAGCGGAATGTAGACGCGGTCCTTGAGCAGATCGACGGTTACGTCCTGCCAGAAATTCGCCAGTTGCAACGCGGTGCAAGTTGCGTCCGCCAGGCGTTGCCGCTCCGCGTCGTGGTAACCGCAGAGGTACAGCACCAACCGGCCCACCGGGTTCGCCGAGCACCGGCAGTAGTCGAACAGTTCGTCCCAGCCCGGATAGCGCGTCACCGTCTGGTCCTGCACGAAGGCCTGGATCAGGTCGACGAACGGCTGGCCGGGAATCCGGTGGCGGTGCACCGTCTCCTCGAGTGCCACGAAGACCGGATGCGTGGTGCGGCCCTGGTACATCCCATCCAATTCACCGCGCCACCATTCGAGCAGGCGCAGGCTTTCCGCGCGGTCGCCGATCTCATCGCCCAGATCGTCGGCCCAACGGCAATAGGCGTACACGTTGTAGAAATCCTGGTGGAGACGCTTGGGCAGCAGAAAACTGACCACGTGGAAGTTCTCGTAATGGCGTGTCGCCAGCCAGTGCGTGTACGCGCGCGCGTCCTCCGCGGACCAAGCCCGGGTAAGCGCTGCTGGAGCGTGTACGAACTGGGCCGGCGGCAGAAACGCGGAAGTCTCTGCGCGCGGCATTTTAGGGCAGAATTGCCGTCTTCAGGTGGCCGTTGTGGCTCATCAGGTGGCGCATCACTTCGAGCAGGTTGGATAGCGGCTCCTCGCGATTGACGAAGAACGAAGCCCGTATGTGGCCCGCCGAAACCAGGTCCAGCGCCTTGCGGATGTGGGCCGGAGTGTGATGGAAACTGGCCTTACAGGTAATCTCGGAGTAATGCAGCAAGGCAGTATCGATATTGACCGTAGTGTCGTTCGGGCAGCCGCCAAAGAAATTCACCACGCCGCCGCGGCGTACCATGCTCACCGCCCATTGCCAGGTCTGCGGTTTGCCCACCGCTTCGATAGCGATGCCCACGCCGCGCCCGCCGGTCATGCTACGGATGGTTTTCACCGGATCGACACCATCCTCGCCCACGATCAGATCGTCGGCTCCCAACGCGGCCGCGCGGTCCAGTTGCGTCTTGCGGCGCCCGATCGCAATCACGCGGCAGCCGTGCAGCTTCGCCAGTTTGACGAACATCAACCCGATCGGCCCGAGGCCGATCACGGCCACCGCGTCGCCCGGATGGGGACCGGTTTCTTCCCAGCCGCGCACCACGCAAGCCAGCGGTTCGATCAGCGCCGCATCCTGGTATCCGACGTGTTCCGGGACCAGGTACGTGTTGCCCTCCACGATGCGCGCCGGAATGCGGATGTATTCCGCGTACGCTCCGTTATTGAACAGCAGGTCCTCGCAAAGGTTCTCGAGGCCCCGCTGACAATAAAAGCACTTGGTGCATGGAGCCGAATTGGCCGCCACGACACGCTGCCCGATTTTGAATTTAGTCACATCCTCGCCAGTCGCGACCACGTCGCCGGCCAGTTCATGCCCAAACACCGCAGGGGGAACGATCATTCGAGCGTGATAACCCCGGCTAAATACCTTAACGTCGGTGCCACAAGTCAGGGCTGCTCTCACTCGAACGAGGATGTCTCTGCTTTGTATGCTGGGAATGGCCACCGGCTCCACTTGCAAGTGTTCCTTGCCATAAAGCACGGCAGCCATCATGTGGTTATTCACTATGACCACCTCTGTGGCTGAACGATTATTTTCAACGAATTAGATCCTGGATGCAATGCCAAATCGATTCCTGAACGAATTTTAACCAACGGCAGACGGTGGGAAATCAACTCCTCCACCGGCAATTCGCCACTAAAAATAAGCCGGGCGGATTCTTTTTGCAAATCCACCGACGCGCTATAACAACCGAAAATGGTTCTCTCTCCTACACAGATGTCCGCGCCGCAGGCTTCGATGCGCTCGGCCGCAGAAGTTTGCGCGAAAAGCAGGATTCGGGCGCCCGGTCGGGAACAAGCCATCGCCTGCTCGACAATTCCCGGCGCGGAAACGGCCACCACCACGAAATCTGCACCGCGCCCTCCTGTAAATTGTTTGACTTCGGAGGCCACGTCCACGTTACGAGGATTCCAGGTTAACTCCGCGCCGCAACGCGCGGAAAGGGTGAGCCGCTCGGCGATCATATCGGTGGCCGCCACGCGCGCGCCGGTTCGCCGCACCAGCATGGTGAACATGAGGCCGATGGGGCCCTGCCCCAGCACCACCACAAACTCGTCCGGCTGCGGATCGGCCTGCGTTACCGCTTTGAGGCAGGTGTTCAAGGGCTCGACCAGCGTGGCGCGCTCGAACGATATGCCGTCGGGAATCTTCTCCACGCCACGTTCCACAATCCAGTCCATCACCCGGACATACTGCGCAAAGCCGCCGCCGGCGGGCTCGAAACCGGCCGTGACGCCCACTTTCTTATAGACGGGGCATTGCGCGTAAAGCTTATGCTTGCAATAAAAACAATTCTTGCACGGAATGTGATGGAAGGCCACCACGCGGTCCCCCGGGCGAAACTGCTTGACCTTGGACCCCACGCCGGCCACCACGCCCGCCGTCTCATGGCCGAAAATGCGTGGCGGCATCAGCAGGTTGTGCTCGATCTTCTTCAGGTCCGTATGGCAGATGCCGCAGGCCTCCACCCGAATCAGGATTTCGCCTGGCCCGATTTCGGGCGTGGGAACTTCCTCGATCTCCACCAGGCTCTGTCCGCGGTACACGGCGGCATGCATAGTGGCGGGTATGGCGTCCACTTCAGAACCGGCAATCTGCAAAAAAATCCCCCAATGCCCGTGCAGCCCGCAAAGAACGGCTCCGCAGCCGAAGAAGCTCCGGCAGCCGGGACAGCGGGCGACAGAAAATAGAACCTAAGATTCTCATTGTATCGAAATGTCCGTCCGGACGCATAGCGGCATTCAGGTCGTTCGCCATGTCTTCGCCCGCCAGATCGGTGATGGCCTTGACGCAGAAAAATGGCAGGCCCAGAGCGGCCGAACGCCCAGCCACTGCTGCGGCTTCCATGTCCACCACGCTCGAACCGGCTTGGCGGAGGCTGCGCTTTTCGGCGGCGGATTGCGCGACATGATCGATGGTCACGACCACACCAAGGTGATGCGGCAAGGACGCAGCGGGTTTCCGCGCCTGGAAGCGGCCGTTGTCACCCACAACTTCCGTGCCAACCACGACTGAAGCCACTTCCAGTCGCTCTTCCAGAGCGCCGCAAAAGCCGGTGCTGACAATGGCATCGGGCAGAAAGGCTGGCGCCGCGCGGTCCACCGCGGCCGCAGCCCGCGCAGGGCCGGCACCATTGGCCACCAGGAGCAGGTCGTGTTCTCTCAGGGCAGCCGAACGCGCCCAATCGACGCCCAACTGAGCGGTTTGACAGACGAAAGCGTCTGTCCCACCCTGCTGCTCGGTGGGGCAGGCGCTGCCGCCTGCCAACGGCCGTCTAGGACTCGATTGTTCCAGGATGCCGCGAAGTTCCCGCTTGTCCGCCGCCACCACCAGCAGTTTCACGCTTGCCCTCGGTCACGCGTGAACCATTCCACCGCGCGGGCCAGCGCCTGCGCGGCCGGCCCCGGCTGGTAGCCCAGTTCCCGAGTGGCCTTGGCGTGGGTGACCCACATTTTCTTTTTGGCCAACCGCACCGATTCGAGCGATATCCGCGGCGGCGACCCGGATAGCCGCGCCCATGCCGTGCCGGACGCGCCCACGCACCACGCCAGCGCGTACGGCAGCCGCACGCGCGGCGGTTCCCGATGTGCAATGGCTGCCAACTGGCGCAGAATCTCGGCCAGCGTGAGATTCTCCGATCCGAGAATGTAGCGCTCGCCGCGCCGGCCCCGCTGGCAGGCCAGCCAGTGGCCTTCTGCGGCATCGCGCACGTCCACCACGTTGAGGCCCGTATCGATGTAGGCCGGCATGTGGCCCTTCAAGAAAGCGACAATGATCTGGCCGGTGGGCGTGGGCTTGAAGTCGTGATCGCCCATCGGAGCGGTGGGATTTGCGATCACCACGTCCATTCCGGTGCGGGCATATTCCAGCGCTACCCGTTCAGCGAGGAATTTCGAGCGCTTGTAATCGCCCTCCATCTCCGCTAGCGATACGGGCGTGTCTTCATCGCCCAGACCGCCGGGCGGAAGACCGATGGCGCCGACCGTGCTGGTGTGGACCACCCGCTCCACGCCGGCCGCGCGCGCCGCTTCGAGCAGATTGCGCGTGCCTTCGACGTTGTTGTCGTATAGTTCGCGCGGATCCCGGCTCCACAAACGGTAGTCGCCGGCCACGTGAAAGACGAGGCCGCAGCCGGTGGCCGCGCGCTGCAGGGACGCCGGATCGCGCAGATCGCCGGTGACGATTTCGACCAGCAACTCCTCGACGCGGCTGCCCGGCCGCACCAGCGCGCGCACAGCGCAGCCGTGCTCGATCGCCACACGTGCTACGTGCCAACCGAGGAACCCGGACGCGCCTGTAACCAGAACGGGTTTCACGGCAGAATGCCCACGGTACGCAGGCTGTCAAGCCCGCCGTGCCGAGATTCCTCTCGAGACTTCTCTAGGGTGTTGCGCGACGCTCGGCCTTTGCAAGGAACGCCACCATGACTGGCGGCGCTGCAGGCGGGGCTGCCCGCGCGACGGGCTATCGCAGCATCCATGCCAGCATCTTGAGATTGTCGGTCACGCCGGCGCTGATGCCGTAGGCTACCGAAGGCTCGAAGCCGCAGTGCATCATGCAGTGCTCGCAGCGCGGGTCGTTGCCGGGACCGTAACTTTCCCACGGCGTGCGCGTCATCAGATCCGCGAAGGTCTTGTATTGCCCGTCCGTGATCAGGTAGCACGGACCTTTCCACCCCTTGATGTTGTACGTCGGATTGCCCCACGCGGTGCACGGCAACTCGTGCCGGCCCTGTAGAAACTCGATGTACAGTGGCGTCTGGTGGACCGGGTACTTGGCGGCGATGCGGTCGAAGTCATGGAACTTCTCACGTATGTCCTCGCGCGTCAAGAAGATCTCGCGGTCGTCGACGGCCGAGTATCCATACGCCGGCGCGATCTGGTGCCCGTCCACGTTGAACTGGCGCAGGTATTCGAACAGCTCCTCGATCTCGCGCATGTCGGTCTCTTTGTAAACCGTGGTATTGGTGCAGACCTGGAAGCCGGCTTTCTTGGCAATCTGGATGCCCTCGATCGCGGCATCGAAAACGCCCTCGCGCTCCACCGCCAGGTCGTGGTTCTTGCGCATCCCATCCAGGTGGACGTTGAAGTAGAAGCGCTTGTCCGGGGTGAATTCGTGGATGCGCTTCTTGAGGAACATGCCGTTGGTGCAAAGGTAAATATGCCGGTTACGCTCCAGGATGCCCGTGGTCAGCGGGCCAATCTGGGGATACATTAGGGGTTCACCGCCGCAGATCGAAATCACCGGCGCGCCGCACTCATCCACCGCCGCCAGGCATTCTTCGAGCGGCACACGCTCGGTGATGGTGTCTTCGTACTCGCGTATGCGCCCGCAGCCGGTGCAGGTGAGGTTGCAGGCGTGCAGCGGCTCCAGCATCAGCACGATCGGGAAGCGCTTGCCGATCATCGGATGCGGAGATCGCTTCTCACCGGCCTTGGGCGGCAGAATGCGGAACGGGTTGGCCGAGCTGGCCTGGTCCGCGTCGTTCTTCTGCCACTCCGGCCGCGGCCGCATCTTGTTCTTGAAAATGTATCCGGCCAGGCCGGCGGTCATCGAGAGTGGAAATTTCATAACCTGTCTTTCGAGGCGGCGCGGGTCTTCACGAACGAAGACAACGCGAGCAGTGGAAAATAGTCTTTGTATAGGTGGTAGTTCAAATAGAACACCTTGGGGAAGCCGGTACCGGTGGCCAGTTCCTCTTCCCAGCTTCCATCCGCCCGCTGGGTTTCCAAAAGATATTCGATGCCGTGGCGCACGCTGAGACTCGAATCGTCGCCGCCGGCGATCAGCCCGAGAATGGCCCAGGAAGTCTGCGAAGGCGTGCTGCGCGCGGCCGTGAAGCTGCGGTTGTCGTAACTGGCACAGCTTTCGCCCCAGCCGCCATCGGCGTTTTGAATCGAGCGCAGCCACTCGCCGGCGCGCAGGACGTGGGCCTCGCGGTCGCTTTCCCCGCTCGCCGCCAACCCGCGTAGCGCGAAGCAGGTGCCATAAATGTATGCGACGCCCCATCGGCCGTACCAGCTTCCGTCGGCTTCCTGGTTTCGCACCAGCCATTCCACACCGCGGCTCACCGCCGGGTGCTCGCGCCCCAATCCGTGCGCGGCCACCGCTTCCAGCACGCGGCCCGTAATATCGGCGCAGGTGGGATCGAGCATCGCGTTGTGATCGGCGAAGGGCACCTGGCTCAGGAACTCCCAGTTGTTATCCGCGTCGAATGCGGCCCAACCGCCGTCGCTCGATTGCATCGCCAGCAGCCAATTGAGCGCGCGCCGCTCGGCTTCCCGCTGCGCGCTCGCGTCGGAACCGCTCGCCTGGCTCAGCGCCAGCATCACCATGGCCGTGTCGTCGATATCCGGGTAGAACTCGTTCGAGTATTCGAAGGCCCAGCCGGAGGGTTCCGTGCCCGGCCGCTTCAGGCTCCAGTCGCCCCGCCGGCGCACCTCGCGCCTCAGCAGCCAGTCGACGGCGCGTCCCGCCGCGCGATCGCCCGCGTCACAGTGTGCCACCGCGTAGGCGCTGATGGCTGTGTCCCATACCGGCGAAAAGCACGGCTGGAAGAAGAACCGCTCTCCATCGTCCACCATCATATTGTGGAACTGGCGCAGGGCTTCCACGCGCAGCGGATGGTCCGCCGCGTACCCCAGCGCATCGAGAGCCATCACCGAATACATCATGGGCGGATAGATGGCGCCCAAACCGTCGGAGTGAGTAAGCCGCTCGATCATCCAGTCGGCAGCCCGTGCCACGGCCTTGCGCCGAATGGACTTCGATCCGCGCCGCTCCCACCACTTCAGAAAGCCGTCGGCCGCCAGGAACGTATTGTGCCAGGAGAACAGCGACCGGTCGCGGTGAAATTTCGGGCTGACGCCGGGCACCCAGAGCTCGTCCAGATGGAACCCGGACGGCACCGGCCGCCGCGGGTTGGCGGCGTGCACGATCGAGAGCGACACCGCGATGGCGCGCGTCCACGCCGACATCTGGTAAAGCAAGTGGAACGGCAGCAGCACGATCTCCGGCGGAATGCTCGGGCAGTACCGCCGCAGATACAGGTCGAACAGGCTCAGGTTAATCTTGACGTAACTGTTAGCCGACTGTATGCCGCCCAGTTCCAGGATGCGGCCGCGCAGGCGCGCCATACGCGGATCGTCTCCATCCACGCCGGCCAGCTTCAGCGCGACATACGCCTTTACCGACGCGCTGACTTCGCTCGGGCCCTCGGCGTAAATGTTGAAACCGCCGTCGTCGAGCTGCCGGTCGAAAATGGATCGAACCGCCTTCTCGATCAGCGGGCGCGTCGGCGGATCCCAGTGGCCGCCGCGTGGAGGATGCAGCCAGAGCTGGAAAAGGACGTAATCGGATTCGAGCGTGGTATCGGCGGTTAACTCGCCGCACCAGTGTCCATCGCGCGCCTGCATGTCTATCAGCCGCGCCCGCGCGCGGCCGATGGCAATCTCCGCGCCGGTTTCGATCGATTTGGCCGTTTCCAACTGTGTGTTCATCGGATACTGATCATCAGCTCGGAGGGCAGGGAAAAGCGCACGTCCTCGTCCACCATCTCGATTTCTTCCACCTCGCGGAATCCGTCTTCGCGCAGGAAGCCGATTAGCTCCTCCACCAGGTGCTCGGGTGCGGAGGCGCCGGCCGTAACTCCGACGTTCTTGACCGTCGCCAGCCATGCTCTATCCACGTCGCCGCGATCGTTTACCAGGTAGGAGCGGACGCCGAAGTTCGTGCCCACCTCCACCAGCCGCTTCGAGTTCGAGCTGTTCTGGGAGCCCACCACCAGTAGCAGGTCCACCACCTCGGCAATCGCCTTCACCGCCATCTGCCGGTTTTCCGTGGCGTAGCAGATGTCTTGCGCCGGCGGCCCCTGGATCAGCGGGAAGCGCTGCTTGAGGCGCTCGATGATGTCGCGCGTTTCGTCCAGGCTGAGCGTGGTCTGCGTCAAATAGCGAACGCGCGCGGGGTTGGGCAGTTCCAGCCGGTCGACATCTTCGACCGTCTCCACCAGGTGGCTGGCGTGCGGGACCTCGCCCAGCGTGCCGATCACCTCGTCGTGATCCTTGTGGCCGATGAGGACGATGCTGAAACCATCGCGCGCGAAGCGCGCCGCTTCCAGGTGAACTTTGGTGACCAAAGGGCAGGTGGCGTCGATGACGTCCAGACCGCGCCCCTTGGCCTCCGTGCGCACCGAGGGGGCGACGCCGTGCGCGCTGAAAATGGCGCGCCCTCCAGCCGGCACCTCGTCGAGTTCTTCGACGAAGATCGCTCCCGCCTGGCGCAGTTCGTCCACGACGTGCTTATTATGGACGATTTCCTTGCGGACGTAAACCGGCGGCCCGTACAGGTCGAGCGCGATCTTCACTACATCGATGGCCCTGACGACACCGGCGCAGAAGCCGCGAGGCTTGAGCAGAAAGATCTTCTTCTCCGCGCCGAAATTGGGTGCGAAAGGCTTTAGGGGCATAAAAACGGATAGGTACAATTATAACAAGCGAGTGTCTGCTTTCGCAGAAATAGACTGACCGCGAAGCACTTGTGTACTCGCGAGTACATCGTTCCCTCGAGGCTGATTCCGCATGTCTGAGTCTAAGGAAGAGACGTTCGCGGGAGATCTCCGGTTGCGGCTGACGGCCAGCGCGGCGGGAATCTGCGCGATTGAGTTCGTGACATTCGCTGGAGCCGGCTCCCCGCCGAACGGCGGCAACCCGCTGCTGGCCGAGGCGGTGCGCCAGTTGCACGCCTATTTCGCTGGCCGGTTGCGGCGCTTCGGGCTTCCGCTGGACCTGGCCGGCACCGAGTTTCAACGCCGCGTCTGGCTGGAGCTGACCCGCATCCCGTACGGTGAAACCCGCAGCTACCAGGATCTGGCCCGCGCCATTGGATCGCCGAAGGCCGTGCGCGCAGTCGGCGCAGCCAACGGCGCGAACCTCGTTGCCATTGTGGTTCCCTGCCATCGCGTGATCGGAGCGGGCGGAAAGCTGGTCGGATATGGCGGCGGATTATCGATCAAGCGCCGCTTGCTTTCACTCGAGCGCGGCGGGTTGTTCGAGTGACGCCCGCGCCTGGTGTTACTTGATCCAGGAGACAGTCCGGAGGCCGCTCGTTCACCGCCGCTTGAGCGCTTCCAATTCTTCGATGGTGCGAGGCCAATCTTCCCGCAGGAGGCGCGAAAGCGCGCGGTCGGCCAGCAGACGCCCGCCGGTCTGGCACTGCGGGCAATAATCGGTTTCGTTGGCGCGGTAGCGAATTCGCTGGATTTTCGTGCCGCAGGCGGGGCAGGGCAGACCATAGCGGCCGTGCACAGCCATGCCTTCGCGGAAGGCGGTCACCTTCTCCGGGAATCCACCGGCGGCTTCGGCGCGGAGCCGGTTCGTCCACTCGGTGAGCACCTCGCGGATGGCTTGATGCAGCCGTCGAGTCTCAGCGTCCGTAAGCTTGAGCGTCAGCGTAACCGGCGAAAGCCGCGCGCGGTGCAGAATCTCGTCCGAATAGGCGTTGCCGATGCCGCTAAACAGGTGGGGATCGGTGAGCGCGCGTTTCAGCGTGCGATTGGCGGAGCGCAGAGTCGCGGTGAACGCGGATTCCGCGGCGCTGAGCGGATCGACGCCGCCGGCATCGAGGGCTGACAGCCCCACTTCGCCAACCGCCAAATGCAGGGCCGCGCGCCGCTCCGACCCGGCCTCGGTGAGCGAGAGCACGCCGCTAGAAAACTGGAACAGCGCCAACACATTTCTCGGGACGGTCTTAGGCACAGCGTTGCGCCAGTGCAGGCGGCCGGCAATCATGAGATGCAGTA